>Ga0268276_1003899_pt1 | contig 11029 bp, 12 predicted proteins | sample saktaG_4_FD_190145 | JGI IMG/M metagenome (GOLD analysis project Ga0268276, IMG submission 190145) | Saline water microbial communities from Sakinaw Lake, British Columbia, Canada - sak_2010_1_5_45m | ecosystem: Environmental > Aquatic > Non-marine Saline and Alkaline > Saline ...
GCCCGGCTCGAGGGAGGCCCGACGACGGGAAGCGAGATCGGACTGGCCGAGTCGGACGACCTCATCCGTTGGAAGGGGCGCGGTCCGGTCCTCGGCGGCCGGTTTCACTACTGGGACGAATACATCGGGTCGGGGCCGCCGCCGGTGAAAACTCGCCGGGGCTGGCTCCACGTTTATCACGGCGTTGCCACCCACTTCGGCAGCGCCAACATCTATCAAGCGGGGGTCGTCCTCCTGGACCTCGAGGACCCGGCCCGGGTCATCGGCCGGTGCCGCGGCAACATCCTCGAGCCGCGGGAACCGTACGAGCTTTCCGGCCAGGTCCCGAATGTCGTCTTCCCCTCGGGCCTGATCGTCGAGGAGTTCGACGCGGAAGGGTTCGCCCTCGTCTCGAGCCCGGTCAAGGTCTATTATGGCGCGGCCGACACGGTGGTCGGCCTGGCCGTGACGACGATCGGCGAGCTCCTCGAGGCCGCTTCCGAAAGCCCCATCCCGGCCTAGCCGACGCTGAATGCTGCCCATCCCCCCGGATGCAGAACGCCGCCCGGGTGGCGTCACTATTCAGTTGAGTTTGACCCCTTAGGCCGATTGTGCTACAAAAGGTGACTGTCGAATCGCTCCGCGGGAGAGAGACATGAAGAGAACGGAGAGGCACCATCTCCAAGAAGACCAGATGGCCCACGGCCTGAGCTGGCTCTTCGATTACGCGAAAAAGTGGAAACGGGAGGTCTTTATCGTCGCCGGAGCGCTGGCCTTCGCGGCCGTCGTCTTCAGCGCCCTGGCCCTCGTCCGGTCCCATAACCGAAGCGTTCAGAGCGGGATCATCGGCCTGGTCGGCGACGTCGCCGCCGAGGCGGCCCAGAAACCGGAGAAGCTGGCCGAGCTCGAAAAGCTCGCCGGAGAAAAGCGCACCGCCCGGCTGGCCGGCTTGGAGCTGGCCAAGTACTGGGCCGAAAGGGGCGATTGGGCCAAAGCGGAATCCACCCTTGGCCGCATTACCGGCGCGCCCAAGGACCTCCTTTACTACCAGACCGAGGACATCAAGGCCCAGGTCGCCCTCGGCAGGAAGGACTTCGACAAAGCGATCGCCATCTACCAGAAGATCAGCGACGAAAAGCCCAAGGTTTATCCGCTCGACGCCGTCCTTTTCCACCTGGCCGAGAGCCGCGAGCTCAAGGGCGAGACGAAGGAGGCCCTGGCGATCTACCAGAAGCTCCAGGAGGAATATTCCCAGTCCTACTACGGCTATGAGGCGTCCCTCAAGGCCGGCCGCTTGGGTCTCCAGAGATAGTATGATAAAATAAACCCCGAATAAACCGAGGAGGAATTCCATGGCTTTCATCATCACCGAAGAATGCATCAACTGCGGTGCCTGCGAGCCCGAGTGCCCCAACCAGGCCATCAGCGCCGGCGAAGAGCGCTACGTCATCGATACGGCTAAATGCACGGAGTGCGTCGGCCATTTCGACGCGTCCCAGTGCGCGGCGGTCTGTCCCGTCGACTCCTGCGTCCAGGACCCCGAGAACAAGGAGACCAGGGACCAGCTGATGTCCAAGTATCACAAGATTTCGGGGAAGTGATCCCCGGTCGACCGGGCTTGTCTCGAACGAGGAGTGAGCGTGTTTCGCTCCTCTTTTTTTTCTGGCGACCATGAATGACGCTCAGCCTCGCGATAAGACCTGGCTGAACGGGCTCCTGTTCGTCCTGACCGTCCTTTCGACCTGTTTCGTCGGACTCGGCTGGAGCGCGAGCTACCTCTTTTTCGAATCCGGGGCGAACCCCATCGCCGAGGCGGGGCGAGCGCTCGGCGACCCCCGCATATTCCCGCTGAGCGCTCTATATGCCGCCGTCTTGATGACCATCCTCGTCGGCCACGAGCTCGGCCACTACTTGACCTGCAGCCGCTATGGCGTGGCGGCGACCCTGCCCTACTTCATCCCCGCCCCGACGCTCATCGGGACATTCGGGGCATTCATCCGCATCAAATCGCCCATCAACTTCAAGCGCCAGCTTTTCGATATCGGGGCCAACGGCCCCCTCACCGGGTTTTTTCTCGCCCTTCCCGCGCTGGTCGCCGGCCTGGCCTTTTCGAGGGTCACGACATACGTTCCCGACGGGGAAGTCATTTCCTTCGGTGAGCCGCTTTTGTTCAAGCTCCTGAGCGCGTTCTTCTTCGGCCGGACCCCGGAGGGGTCGGCCCTGGTCCTGCATCCGGTCGCCTTCGCCGGCTGGGTGGGCATCCTGGTCACCTCCTTCAACCTCATCCCGTTCGGCCAGCTCGACGGCGGGCACATCGCCTACGCCCTCCTCGGGCGGAAGGCGCGGCTTGTTTCGAAGGGCGTCGTCGCGATCTTCGTCGTCATGGGCGTTTTTTTCTGGGTCGGCTGGTTCCTCTGGGCCGCCGTCATCCTTTTTTTCGAGTTCAAGTCCAAGCTCCGCTTGAGACACCCCCCGGTCCTGGACGAAGACGCGCCCCTTGGCGCGAAAAGGCGGGTCCTGAGCGTCCTCATCGTCGTCATTTTCATCCTGTCCTTCATTCCCGACCCGGTCATAGGGTTCGATCTGCTGAGTCTTTTAAAGGGCTTAGCCGGGAGTGGCCGATGAATTCCGACTGCCGACGAAGGCCCCGGATTTTTTCACAAGATTTGTGGAAATGTTGTGGAAAAGGAAGTGTTTTGAAAAGGCAATTTCGCATCCTGCTTGAACATAACTCGGATTGCACAAAAATTCGTCACGGACGTAATTCTTGTGTTTTCAATCGTTTAGTAACTCATTGAAAAGATTGATGTTGTGGCGTAAAGATAATGGAGGGCCAAAGGAGGCTCGCATGGGTAACCAGTTCCGGGAAACCGAGGCAGCTTTCGCCCTCCTGCGGGAGAAATTTAACGACAGAAGGATCTCCCAGAGGGAGTTCGTCGATTCCCTGAAACAACTCCGGATCAAGGACGACGAGGGCCGTTTCTGGGTCATCGGAGCGCAAAGCGGCAAGTGGTATGCCTTCGAGGGAGGCGAGTGGGTCGAAGCCAAGCCGCCGTCCCAGATGGAACGCAAGGCGATCTGCATCGCCTGCGGCTTCGAGAACGACCTCGTCGCCGAGTTCTGCGCCCACTGCGGCAGCCGGAGCGAGGACGCGGTGCCCGAAAAGCCGCCGGCGCCCGGCGAGGCGGGCCCGGCCACCCCGGAGGAGGCGGCCCGGACCCCCGTGGGAGGCGAGATCGTCATCCGCTCTTTTCACCCGGTCTCGTTTTTCTGGTTCTTTGCCGTCCTGGGGATGTTCGCCGGGATCCTCCTGGGTCTCCTCGCCGGCGTGACCAACCTCTTCGCCGGTTTTGTCGCCCGCCTGCCCGGGTTCTTTGTGGACCACCAGGGCGATCTCATGGGCGGGCTCGTTTTTTCGATCCTCGGCGGCATCGCCGGCTTCGGTGTGGGCGGAGCGGCGGGGGCCGCCGCGGCCGTCATTTCGAACGGCATCCTGTCGCTCGTCGGCGGCGTCAGGATCCGCCGGTCTTGAGGATGGTCAGGCCCCGGGCGATCTGGCCGAGCGATAACGACTCGTCGTTGGGCGAGTAAAGCACCGGCCGGAATATCCGGAATTCTTTCGCCTCGAGCCGCTTTTCCGTACGTTCGAGCAGCCGCCTGTTGAGGAAGACCCCCCCGGCGAGCGAAACCGTATCGGTCCCGTGGGCGCTCCGCGCCCGCTCGGCGACGCGGAGGACGAGTCCGGCCAGGGAGTCGTGGAACCTGGCCGACACGACTGCAACGGGTGTCCCCTTTTCGATATCGAGGACGAGGGCCCTGATGAGTGGACCGAAAGATATCTCCATCGGCCGGCCGGGCTCCGGGCTGGAAATGGGGACGGGATAGACGCCGCGAAACGCCTTGTCGGCCGCGGATTCGAATCGCATGGCCGCCTCGGCCTCGAATTCCATCCGCTCGGGCGCGGTGCCGGCGAGGAATGAGGCGGCGTCGAAAAGGCGGCCGCAGCTCGAAGCGAAAGGGCTCCGGAAGCCGGTGCGGACCATCTTCAACACGGCGTCCGCGCGCCGCCTGCCGATCCGGCGGATGACGGCGAGGTCGGGCAGGGCCGCGCCGAAGGCCTCGTCGAGGTGGGCCAGCGCCATCCTCCACGGCTCGCGCGCGGCCAGGTCCCCCCCGGGCAGGGGGACGGGCTTGAACCGGGCGAAACGTTCGTAACCGTCGTAGCCGGCCAGCAAGAACTCGCCGCCCCAGGCCGTCCCGTCCTCGCCGTAGCCGTAGCCGTCGAGGGCCACCCCGAGGACGCGGCGGCCCGGCAGGTGTCCGTGTTCGAGGAGCGGGGCAAGGACATGGGCGAAGTGGTGCTGGACGCGATAGTGGGGCAGGCCCATCTTTTCGGCGTAGCGCGTCGTCCTGAAGTCGGGGTGAAGGTCGGTGACCACGGCCTCCGGCCTGGCGTCGAAGAGCCGGAGGAGATGGGCCAGGGTCTCTTCGAAATAGCCGAAATTCCGGTAGTCGTCGAGGTCTCCGAGGAATTGGCTGGTAACGACGTAGCCGTTCTTGTACAACGAGATGGTGTTCTTGAGCTCGCCGCCGAGGGCGACGAACGTGGCGTCGATCCGCAGCTGCCCGGGGACGGGCTGAGGGTAGGGAACGTAGCCCCTGGCCCGGCGGACGAAGAGGGGCCGGCCGCCGGCGGCCTTGACCACGGAGTCGTCGGCCCGCATGGCGATCGGCCGATCGTGGGCGAGGACGGCGTCGCAGAACTTGCGGATGCCTTCCTCCTCGTCCTTCATGATCGGGGCGTCCTTGGCGTTGGAGCTTGTGGCCACGACGAGCTCGAGCCGCTCGAGAAGGAGATGATGGAGCGGCGTGTAGGGCAGCATGAAGCCGACCTCGTCGAGGTTGGGGGCGATGAGGGCGATGTCCTTCTTTTTTTTGAGAAGGACAATCGGCCGGCGAGGCGATTGGAGAAGATGGCGTTCGGCCGGGCCGACGGCGGCGAAGCGCTCGACGACGCCGAGGTCGCGGGCCATGAGGGCCAGCGGCTTGGTCTGCCGGGCCTTCGTTCGGCGCAGCCGGGCGACGGCTTTCCGGTCGAAGGGGTTGCAGACGAGGTGGAATCCGCCGAGTCCCTTGACGGCCAGGATCCTGCCCTTGAGGATGAGCTCGACCGCCGCGGGGATCGCGTCGCCGAGCGCGCGCCCGGTCCGCGCGTCGCTGAGCGTCAGGCGGGGGCCGCAGGCGGGGCAGGCGATGGGCTGGGCGTGATGCCTGCGGTCGAGGGGGTCCTCGTATTCCCGCCGGCAGTCCGGGCACATCGCGAAACCGGCCATGGTCGTTCGGGGCCGGTCGTAGGGCAGGTCCCGGACGATCGTGTAGCGGGGCCCGCAGTTGGTGCAGTTGGTGAAAGCGTACCGGTAGCGGCGCTCTCCGGGCGTCGAGATCTCCTCCAGGCACTCGGGGCAAGTGGCGATATCGGGCGAGATGAAGACGAACCCTCCGGCCTCCCGGGTTTTCCGGATCTCGAAGCCCCGAAAGCCCTCGACGGACACGGTTCGAAGGTCGAGTTTCTCGATGGCGGCCAGGGGCGGCAAGCTCGCGCGGAGGCAGGCGGGGAATTTTTTGACGGCGGCGGACGGCCCTTCGACGTGGATCTCGACCCCCGAGCCGGCGTTCTCGACCCAGCCCTCGAGCCCGAGGCGGAGGGCGAGGCGGTAGACGTAGGGCCGGAACCCGACGCCTTGGACGACGCCGAAGACGGTCAGCCGGGCCGCGGCCTTACGACTCATGGGATCTCTTCTTGGCGTCGGCACGGCTGTAGAGACAGCCGCAGTAGTCTTGGCGGTAGAGCCCGTGGGCCCGGCTGAGGTCGACGCTTTTCTTGAAGCCGTCCTTCTTCTTGAAATCCGCTTCGAGGAAGGCGAGGCCGTAGCGGGCGGCGAATTGACGGCCGATCCGGTTCATGGCCGCGGCCTTTTTCCAGGGGCTGAGACTCATGACCGTGGCGAAGGTGTCGAAGCCCTCCCGGGCCGCCCTTTCCGCGGTCCGGCCGAGCCGCGCGGCGTAGCAGACATCGCAGCGGCGTCCCTTCTCCGGCTCATCCTTGAATTTCCGGGTGAGGCGAAGCCAGCCGTCCGGGTCGTAGTCGTCTTCGATGAGGGGGACGCCGTGGGTCCGGGCGACCTTGCGGGCCTCCTCGAGCCGAAGGGCGTACTCCTCGCGTGGGTGGATGTTGGAATTCGAAAAAAAACCCGCCACCTCGTAGTCCTCCTTGAGCAGTCCAAAGACGAACAGGGCGTCGGGCGCGCAGCAGACGTGGACGAGGATGCGGGGCTTCGGCATGCGTCTATTCTACCGGGCGGCCGTCCCTACCACAAATGTTCGAGGCGGGCTTCGAGGTCGGCGATCGTCCTGTCCACGCCGTCAATCTGGAAATAAAGGACGGCCAGGTCCTCGTGCGGGATCCGGGCCTTGTCGAGGATGAGGCCGACGTCTTCGAACAGGGGCTCCATGAGCCGTTTGACGTCGACGATCTTGTCCTGGGTGCGCTCCTTCGCCTTCTGCCATTCCCGGATATCTTTTTCCCTGGCCTGGAGGCGTTCGCGGTACTCCTCTTCGATCCGGTGGATGGCCGCGTTGAAAACACGGACGTGGCCTTCGATCCCCTCGAGCTTGAGGTCCAGCCGGTAGCGTTCATCCTGGAGAAGGGGCGACTTTTCCCGGAGCGAACGGACGAGGCTTACCAGGGACGCCGCCTTCTCCCGGGCTTTGGCGACGCGGGCCCTCCGGTCGGCCTCTCCTAGCCTCGTGTTCTCCTCGGCTTGATGGAGTTCCTTCTCGGCCGCCTTGATCTGCGCTTCGGCGGCCTCGGTTTCGCGGAGGGAGGCCTCGAGGGCCTCCAGGAGCTCATTTTTCCGGTTGGCCAGAGCGAGCATCTGCTCCTGATGCGGCCGCCGGCCCTCTTCCTGTTCGGCGACGAGCGCCCGGAACCGCTTGAGCGCGGCGTCGTGTTCGCGGCCGAGGACTTCGATCCGCGAATAGATGTCGTGCCACGTCTTCTGGAGCCGGCCGATCTCCTCTTCGAGCCCGGCCAGCTTGCCGCAGTCCTCGTCGATGCAGGACGCCTGTACATCTTCGCTCCAGGCGAACTTCCCGAGCTCCCTCCAGAGCGCGGCCTTCTTCTCCTTTTCCTTCTTCAGCTTGACCTGGAGCCGGAGGCGGATCATGTGGCGGCGGGCCCCCGACAGGAACGAACTGATCCTCCGGCGCAGGTCCTTGTCCCGGAGAAAGATGAAGACGACGAGCAGCAGGATGACGCAGAGAAGAAGCCACAGCATCCAGTAGGGGAGCCCTTCCGCAACGTCTGCGGGCGCCTGGGCTTGAAGGGACGATAGGACGAAGGGAAGTTCGGTCATCCCGTTTTCACGGATCTCCATCCCCTTTTTATTTCAAGGGGGACGGACTTGTCAATCACCCCGGGGCGCGCTATTTCGAGAACTCGGCGAAAAGCCGGAGGAGCGTTCCCTTATCCATGAGGCTCGACTGTCGGTAGCGGATGCGGCCGCTGCGGTCGATGACGATGGTCGCCGGGATGAAATTGCCCGGCTGATAATCCGCGATGATCTTCGGCGTGGCCATGGCCACGGGGTAGTTCATGCCCGCTTTTTGGACCCAATCGCGAACGGCCTCGGCGGAGAGCTCGTCGACCGAGACGCCCAGGATCTCGAGTCCGTCGGCTTTATGTTCCTTGTAAGCTTCGATGAAGTCGGGGATCTCCCGGCGGCAGGGGGGGCACCAGGTCGCCCAGAAATTGAGGACGAGAACCTTGCCTTTGTAGGACGCCAGGGATAAGGCGTTGCCTTGGAGGTCTTGGAGCGAGAATTCCGGGGCCGGAACGGCCTCCGCTTCGGTCTTGGCCTGGGCGCAGGCGGCCCCTCCGACGGCCAGGACCATGACGACAGCTACAGCCAAGTACGTTCGGGATGACATGTTCATGCCCAATTCCTCCGAAACGGCTTACGCGGCGCAGCTCTTGAGCAGGCGCTCCCAGCGGGCGTCGACCTCGGCCTGGATCAAGGCGACCTGGGCCTCCGTCAGGTGACGGAACCGTCCCTGGATCCGGAGGTAGTCGTTGACTGGCTTCTTGTCCTTGAGTTTCAGATTCAGGGTGACCTTTTCCCCGTCCTCGATCTCGAAGAGCGGGAAAAAAGCGTTTTGGACGGCCATCCGGGCGAGTTTCACGGTGTCCTCGGGCCGGCTCTTCCAGCCGGTTGGGCAGGGAGCGTAGACATGGAAGAACCGTGTGCCCTTGATGTCCTTGGCCTTTTTCATCTTCTTGACGAAATCCTCCGGGTGGGAGATGCTGGCCGTGGCGATGTAGGGGATCCTGTGCGCGGCCATGATGGCGACGATGTCCTTCTTCGGCCGGTTCTTGAAGTGCTTGACCGGCGTCGTCGTCGTCCAGGCGCCGTAGGGCGTCGCGGACGAGCGCTGGATGCCCGTATTCATGTAAGCTTCGTTGTCGTAGCAGACGTAAATGATGTCCTCGTTCCGCTCGGCCGCCCCGGACAGGGCCTGAAGCCCGATGTCGAACGTGCCGCCGTCGCCGGCCCAGGCCACCACGGTCGTCTCCTTGTCGCCGGTCATCTCCAGCCCGGCCTTGACGCCCGTCGCCGTCGACGCGGCCGTCTCGAAGGCACAGTGGTAGATGGGAACGTCCATCGAGGAGTAGGGATAAGGCCCGTCGATGACCGCCCAGCAACAGGCGGGGATGCAGAGCGCCGTCTTCTGACCGAGCGCCTTGAGCATGTAGCGCATGGCCAGCGTCGCGCCGCAGCCCTGGCAGGCCAGGTGGCCGCAGGCCATCAGTTCTTCGGCCGGGAGGGTCAGCGTCATCTTCTTTTCTTTTTTCATTTCTTGACTCCGATCCAGACGATCTCTTCGTCGGCCTTGTCCTTGGCCAGGGCGTGGGCGGCGACCTCCTTGAACGAGACCACGGTGATGTCGCGCCCGCCGAGCCCGGCGATATAGCCGAATATGGGCGGCGCTCCGGCCTCGCCGTAGAGGGCGGATTTCACTTCCTGGTAGAAGATGCCGTGGGCGCCGTAGGAGCAGTTCCGGTCGACGACGGCCGCTCTCTTGACCTTCCCGAGGACCTCGCGGACCTTGGCGAAGGGGAAGGGGCGGAAGACCTTGATCCTCAGGTTGCCGGCCTTGACGCCGGCCTGGCGCAGTTCGTCGACCGCCGCGCGCGCCGTGAAACCCGCCGTCCCCGACGTGACGAAGACGAATTCGGCGTCGTCGCAACGGTAAGCGTCGACGAGGCCGAGGTTGCGGCCGAACGCCTTCTCGAACGCGCGCCCCGTTTGCTCGATCAGGGCCGGCGCCTTTTCCATGTCCTTCTGGAGCTTGTAGCGGAGCTCCATGTAGTGCTCTGCGCCGGTCAGCCCGCCGAAGGCCCGGGGGTCGCTTGGGGTTAGCCGGATCTCCGGCTTGAACGGCGGCAGATACTTGTCGACCTCGGCCTGGTCCGGGACGTCCACGACCTCGTAGGTGTGGGACAGGGCGAAGGCGTCGAGGATGACCATGCCCGGGATCATCAGCGCCTCGGAGACCTTAAAAGCCTGGATGACCGTGTCCAGGACCTCCTGGTTCGACGCGCAGTAATACTGCATCCAGCCCGTGTCCCGCTCGGATAGGCTGTCGTTCTGGTCGGTCCAGATCGACCAGCCCGGGGCCATGGACCGGTTGATGTTGCCCATGACGATGGGGTGGCGGCCGCCCGAGGCCCAGTGGAGCATCTCGTGCATCAAGGCCAGGCCCTGGGACGAGGTCGCGGTGAACGCCCGCGCCCCGGCGACCGAGGAGCCGATGCACGCGGCCATGGCCGAGTGCTCGGATTCGACCTTGATGAACTTGGCGTCGAGCGTCCCGTCGGCGCACATCTCGGACAGGAGCTCGACGACCTGGGTCTGCGGCGTGATCGGGTAAGCGGCGATGACCTGAGAACGGGAGAGCATGGCGCCGTAGGACAGCGCGTGGTTGCCCATCATGACTTTCTTCATTTCCGCTCCTCCACCATGACGATGCACTTGGCTGGGCATTCCTCGGCGCAGATGCCGCAGCCCTTGCAGTAGTCGTAATCGACGACCGGCCATTCGTCGACGATGTCGATCGACGGTTCGGGGCAGAACTTCCAGCAGATGCCGCACTTGAGGCACTTCCCGAGGTCGATCTCGGGCCGGATGTTCCGCCAGGCGCCCGTCAGATTGTGGGTTTGACTGCCGACCGAGCAGATCATGAGCGGCATCTCCTCGGCCGAGTTGAAGACGATCTTCTTGGCTTTCTTTTCCCTCATGTGATCTCTCCCTCAGGCCCGCGCGTAGGCTTCCTCGGCGGCCTTGACGTTGTCTTCCGGCTTGATCGAGATGCCCTCGCGGATGGCCGTGGTCAGGGAGTCGAGCTTGGTCAGGCCGAGGACCTTGATGACGGCGCCGGCGATGGCCGTGTTGACGATGGGCGCGGCCAGACTGCCCAGCTTGTTCTTGACGGCGATCTCCGTGGCGTTGATCGTCCGGACCTTGAACTTGCCGTGAAAAGGGAAGTCCTCGGGCTTCCGGTCGCTGTTGATGATGATCGTCCCCCCCGGCTTGAGGCCGTCCGTGATGTCGATGGCCTCGACGAGCGTCGGGTCGACGACGACGACGCTGTCGGGCGTGTAGATCCGGCTCTTGTCGTAGATCGGCTTGTCGTCGATGCGGATAAAGGCGACGACGGGCGAACCCCGCCGCTCGACGCCGAATTCGGGGTAGGCCTGGACCCAGTTGCCTTCCTTGGCGATGGCGTCGGCCAGGATCTTCGAGGCGACGACGGTACCCTGACCGCCGCGGCCGTGGAAACGGATTTCGACCATGTGCCTCTCCTTGTCGCAAAATGAAGGGGTATTATAATCGCGAACCGGCGGGAAGGGAAGAGGGTCCGCTACAGCCCCTAGACTGCCGATAGGATTTTTATTTACGGCGTAACCCTTCCTGGTATAGTGTTTCACAAC
>Ga0268276_1003903_pt1 | contig 11018 bp, 12 predicted proteins | sample saktaG_4_FD_190145 | JGI IMG/M metagenome (GOLD analysis project Ga0268276, IMG submission 190145) | Saline water microbial communities from Sakinaw Lake, British Columbia, Canada - sak_2010_1_5_45m | ecosystem: Environmental > Aquatic > Non-marine Saline and Alkaline > Saline ...
AATAAACATATGTTACCTCTTTTCGTGTTTGTGTCTAATTACTTCTTGGATGTGATGATCGGTTTCTATGATCTGATCCAGAGTTGGTGCTTCAATATTTGTAAAATTATTGACGTTTTCAATAATGATGTTTTCAATATCTAAAAATGCAATTTGATCTGTTAAAAACAATTTGACTGCTGCTTCATTTGCAGCATTCATTACCGTTGGTAACAAGCCACCTTTTTGCCCAACCTGATAAGCTACCTTCAATAAAGGAAACCTCTTGAAGTCCATAGGCTTAAAGGTCAGCGTGGTTAAATCCAAGTGTCGATCATATGATCTACGATTTGGATAAAATAATGCATAAGCAATCGGTATCTTCATGTCTGACACACTTAAGCTTGCTTTCATGGTTCCATCAATGAAATAGACGAGTCCATGGACTATGCTTTCTTGATGCAAGATTGTATCGATTTGTTCATAAGGCAATCCAAACAAGTGATGTGCTTCAATAACTTCAAGGCCTTTGTTCATCATCGTTGCGCTGTCAATGGTTATTTTATCACCCATGCGCCAATTTGGATGTTTTAGTGCATCAAATTTTGTGACCTTGGTTAATTGATCTCTCGATAAACCCCTAAGAGCTCCACCGCTAGCAGTAATGACGATTTTTTGCACAGATTTAATCTCTTCGTTACTTAATATTTGCCATAAAGCACTGTGTTCACTATCGATTGGATATAATTTAACTTGATTTTCTTTAACTAATTGGTTAACAATATCTCCAGCCATGACAAGCGTTTCTTTATTAGCAAGTGCAATATCTTTTCCGCTTCGTATCGCAGCAATTGTTGGTTTCAATCCTGCTGAACCAGATAGTGCATTGACTAAAAGTCCTTGTTTTGGATATTCAGCAAGTTTAATCAGACCTTCATCACCACTGAAAAAGATAATCTTAGGATATGCTTTTTGATATTCACTCATGATAGCTTCATCTCTAAGACAAACTAATTCAATGTTAAGTTTATCTAAAATCTCATGATTCAATTGATGATTGCTACCAAGTGAAATTCCAATTAATTGAAATGAATTTTGGTTTTCTTCTAATACTTCTAAGGTCTGGAGCCCAATGGATCCTGCAGCTCCTAAAATATAGATATTTTTCATAAAATAACGATGGCTGGGAATAACCGGTAGATTAATAAGAAAACTGCTGTTAAAAACATAGCAACAAATAATGCGGAATCGAATCTATCTAATAATCCACCATGACCAGGCAAAATGGTACCAAAATCCTTGATGCTATAAGTTCTTTTCAATCTGGATGCTACCAAATCCCCAATTTGAGCAAGAATGCTTGATAGAAATGTAATTGGAACAATGATGAACCCTTGGACCCATATAGGTAGTTTTTCACCTAAACTTGAAAAGTTTTCAAGTAACGTTTTTTCTCCACCAGCATTTAGAAAGCTTCCCATCCAAGATTCAGGTGTGAAGACAAATCCATAAAATAATGCAAATGCAGATGCTATGATTGTCGCAAAAATCGTTCCAGCTATTGCACCCTCCCATGATTTTTTGGGACTAATATGTGGTGCAATCTTATGCTTACCGTACTTCATTCCAAATAGATAGGCAAATATGTCAGTTGCTGCTGTAATCAACAATAAATAAACAATAAATCGTACACCTAAGAATCTCAAAATTACAATGGATGCGGCTCCTAAGCCTACATAATTAATGACCATAAGGGCTTTCCCAACATCTTCACCATTGAAATCCTTGAATAAGACAAGAAAACTCAGCAAGATGATTGTAAACAAAGGAATTGTAATACTTAACACACCATTTGCTTCCAATGGATTATGTTCAATATTTCCAAAAACGCCTCCAACACTTGAAAATGTCCCTAAGGTTAACAAAATCATACCAATTCTAGGCCAGAATTGAAATTTCTTTTTTGTTTCATACATTCGAATCATTTCTAAAGATGCAATCACAACAAAAACTAGCATTAAAATTTGAAACATTTCTAATAGAGCTGGTATAGTTAAAACTGGTATTAATATGGCAGATAGCACAATGCCTGTAACTAAACGTTCTTTCATACTAATCCTCCAAAACGACGATGTCTCTCTTGATAATTTTTCAAAGCTTTCTTCAGTTCTTTTTCATTGAACGCTGGCCAATGAACCTTGGTAAAATATAACTCAGCATAAGATATTTGCCATAAAAGAAAATTAGATATTCTTTGTTCACCACTGGTTCGAATCAGCAGATCGACGGGTTCTTTTACCATGAGATTATTTTCTATTGATTCTCTGGTTATAGGTTTTTCTGATAGGTTTGCTGCTGTGATGATTTCATCATAAGCACCATAATCTGCTGCAATAGTCAATTCAAATCCTTCATTTGATTTTGTTTCATCTTCGATGATATCAATGACTTCAAGAAGTTCCTTCGAAAACCGATCACGTCTACCAACAAATGTAATTTTATAATCTATTTTAAGAAATTTATCACGATTTTGATAGAACATTTCAATTGGCTTGGTCATCAAATAATTGACCTCATCCTCAGGACGTTTCCAATTTTCAGTTGAAAATGCATAAACAGTAAGTTTTTGAATGCCTAAATTTTTTGCTGCTCTGGCAACAGTAAAAAGATTTCTGCCACCCTGATAGTGACCGAATGATCTTGGTTGCCCATATTTTTTTGCCCATCTGCCATTTCCATCGAGTATGATTGCAACATGTGCAGGAATTTTATTATCACTCATTCATATTCACCTTAATACATTATACTCTATTTGCTCTTTATTTTAAATATTTACAATATTTTAACATATTTAAACAAAAAAAGGCACAAGGCCTTTAAATGTTATTTTAGATTTTAAGAAGTTCTTCGGATTTTTCCTTGACAACTTCATCAACATGCTTAATATAAGTGTTTGTTAATTCTTGAACATCTTCAAGATATCCTTTTTCATCGTCTTCAGATAAATCCAATTTTTTCATGTGTTCATTGCCGTCACGGCGAACATTTCTGACACCAACCTTACCGTGTTCACCTAATCTTTCGACGTCTTTAACTAATTCTTTACGTCTTTGTTCAGTTAACACTGGCAAAATGAGTCGAATACCAACACCGTCGTTAATCGGATTAAGTCCTAAATCAGATGCACTGATGGCGTGTTCTATAGCCTTCAATGTTGACTTGTCAAAAGGTTTGATGAAAAGCTGACTTCCCTCGACAGCAGCAATAGAAGAAATCTGTTTGAGTGGTGTGTCAACACCATAATAATTCAACGAGATTTTGTCTAAAAGTGCTGGATTTGCTCTCCCTGTACGAATACCGGCAAGTTCTTTACGAAGTACTTCAACGGTTTTCGACATATGATCTTCGACTTCCATTAAAATTAAATCTGCTTGTTCACTCATCTATTTATACCTCCCATTTAACAAGAGTTCCAATTGGTTCTTCTAATACGGCTTTTCTGATATTCCCATGTTCGTTCATGTTGAATACCAAAATATTGATTTTATTTTCGCGACATATGGATGCTGCTGTAGAATCCATAACATCTAACTTCTGAGCTAATACTTGATCTTGAGATATTTCTGCAAACATCACTGCATCCTTATGTTTTTTAGGATCTTTGTCATAAACACCCTCAATACCATTTTTGGCCATAAGAATGATATCCGCATTCAGTTCAGCTGCACGGAGTGCTGCTGCTGTATCTGTCGAAAAGTATGGGGAACCTGTTCCTCCCGAGAAGATAAGAACACGTCCTTTTTCAAAATGTCTCATCGCTCTTCTTCTGATGTATGGTTCAGCGACTGCTGCTACGGGTAAAACGGTCATGACTCTGGTTGGAACCTCTACTGATTCTAGTGCATCTTGAAGGGCAAGCCCATTCATGATGGTGCCTAACATTCCCATGTAATCCGCTTGAGCACGATCCATACCTAATTCTTCTCCAGTTTTGCCTCGCCATAGGTTACCAGCACCTACAACAATTCCTACCTGGACTCCAAGCAAGTATAATTCTTTAATTTCGGTGGCAATGCCTTTCACAGTTGTAGGATGAATTCCGTATGTTCCATTACCTTTCAATGCTTCTCCACTAAGTTTTAAAATAACTCTTTGGTACATTTATGCCACACCCCTTTAATTTTTATTTACGTACTTGAGCAGCTACTTCAGCTGCGAAATCTTCTTCTTTCTTTTCAATACCTTCTCCAACTTCTAAGCGGATGAAGCTAAGAACTGATGTTTGATTTGATTTCAAGTATGCACTTACCTTAACTTCAGGGTCTTTAACAAATCCTTGGTCAACCAAGCAAATGTCTTGTAAGTACTTGTTAACACGTCCAAGAACCATTTTTTCAACAATATTTGCTGGTTTGCCTTCTAATAACGCTTGTTGAGTTAAAATGTGCTTTTCATGCTCCAATAATTCTTGATCAACTTGTGAACGATCAAGGAATAAAGGTTTTTGAGCTGCAATATGCATCGCGATATCCTTTGCTACTTCTGGTTTATCAATTGATAAAACATTTAAAACAGCAATACGACCGCCCATATGTTTATATGCGCCAAATCCTTGTTCATCAGTTTTAACGACTCTTGATACGCGTCTTAGTGAAAGTTTTTCGCCAATAGTAGCTATTGCTTCGGCTAAAACGAGATTTAATGTTTTCCCATCAACTTCTGCATTGAGTGCTTCTTCAGCTGATGATGCTTTTGAACTCAAAATAGTTTGTCCAACTTTATTCAGCAAATCTAAGAATTTTTCATTTTTAGCAACAAAATCTGTTTCTGAATTCAATTCGAAGATGACTGCTTCATTGCCTTCAACAACGACACTGCATAAGCCTTCAGCTGCAATTCTTCCAGCTTTTTTAGCTGCTTTTGCAATTCCTTTTTCTCTTAAATAATCAATGGCTTCTTCAATGTTGCCATTTGTATGATCCAATGCACCTTTACAGTCCATCATGCCTGCTCCAGTTCTTTCTCTTAATTCTTTAACTAATTGGGCTGTTATAGCCATATATAAATCCTCCTGTTAATTTTATATTTAATCGATTTTTTTAAAGATAAAGGGGATAAAATATCCCCTTTTAGCATTATTTTAGTGCATCAATAAGTTCTGCTTTTTTAAGGGCTGAATAACCGGTAAGTCCACGTTCTTTAGCTAATGAACGTAGTTCAGCAACAGTCTTTGCTTCTAGATTTTCATCTGATACAGTTTCTACTTCAGCAACTTTTGTTTCTACTTTAGTAACTTTAGTTTCCACTGGAGTTTCAATTTTCTTTTCAGCAACGACTTCTTTGACGATAACTTTTTCAACTACTTTTTCTGCAACTGCTTCTTTGACAACATCTTCTTTGACTACTTTTGCTGCAACTGCTTCTTTAACGATATTTTCTTTGACTACTTTTGCTGCGACAGTTTCAGAAACAACTGCTTCAACAACTGGTTTTTGATATGTTGGTCTTGAATTGTCTCTAGGTTTATAAGAAGGTCTATCTCTTTTTGGAGGTGCAGAAGTTATCGGTTCATCCTCAAACTTTTCTACAACGCCACCTTGTGCTTCAATGACTGCATTACCCATAACCCAAGTGATTAATTTAACTGCGCGAATGGCATCATCATTGGCTGGGATAATATGATCAACATCATCTGGATCACAGTTTGTATCAACGATACCAAATACTGCAATACCAAGTTTACGTGCTTCTAAAATTGCATTTCTTTCTTTTCTTGGATCAACAATGAAAATAGCTTCAGGAACTTTCTTCATGTCTTTAATTCCACCAAGGAATTTTTCTAAGCGTTCGCGTTCATGCTTTAATTGTTGAACTTCTTTTTTAGGAAGCTTTTCAAAAACACCATCTGTTTCCATCTTATAGAGATCTTGTAATCTCTTGATCCGACGGCGAATGGTTTTAAAGTTTGTTAAAGTTCCACCTAACCAACGTTGATCAACATAATATTGACCTGTACGAAGTGCTTCTACCTTAACAGCTTCTTGAGCTTGCTTTTTTGTACCAATAAATAGTACCTTACCGCCTTCTTGCACAATATTAAATAGTGCTTGATAAGCCTTCTCGATTTCTTCAGCTGTCTTTTTTAAGTCAATGATATAAATACCATTTCTAGACGTGAAGATGTATGGTGCCATTTTAGGATTCCAACGACGCGTTGCGTGGCCGAAATGCACACCAGACTCCAATAATTGTTTCATTGAAACGACTGCCATAAAATTTTATTCCTCCATTTTTGTTTTTTTCTTCTGTATCACTTAAACAGACTCACCCGTAGGCACTAGAGCTGCAAACATGGTACATGCTTATTTTCATAGCCTTACTAAATATAACATATTTATAGGTCTTTTGCAAGTTAATCATTTCTTTTTTGCTGATATTTTTAACTAAATTTAATAAACATTGTTTATTTCATCTGGAAATATTTAATTTTGTTTGACAAATAGATTTTTATAATCCGCTACTGCCAAATCCTCCCAAACGAATTATACCTTCAGTTTCATCATCCGATGTTTTTTCATATCTTAGAAAAATGCCCTGTGCTACTCGTTCACCCTTCAAGATCGTCGCTCTTGTATCTCTTACATTGATCAATGACACCATTAGGTGTCCTTCATTATCTGGATTTCCATAGTAATCAGAATCAACAACACCGACACTATTGCTCATCATTAAGCCTTTTTTAATTGAAAGAGATGATCTAGCAAAGATAAACAATGCCTCAGTTTTTGGCATAATAACTTTTAGTCCAGTTGGAATCATCTTAATTTCACCTGGTTCAATGATGACCTCTTCAATACTTGCAAGATCATAACCCGCACTATTTTCAGTTGCTCTTTTGGGTATGATGACACCATGATTCTTATATTTTGTAACTATTTCAAATCTGCGCATAAATCTATCTCCTTAAGTTTATTTAAGACCATGTTTTCTCTAATCAATACAGTCTTCAATCCTTTTGTCTGATGTCTTTCATCCTTCATGACTTTTTCGTTTTTTTCAATGGCAAAATCAATAGAAACCCATTGGGGTTCAAGACCGTGGATGATTTCTCTTTTTTGTAAGTCTTGAGTTCCAAACTTATGAACCTTACATTGGTAATAGACAGATGTTTGCATATAGACATTGTCACTACCTTTGATACCATATCGCATTTCTTTTGTGGTTCCGCATGGTTTGATAATCTCAACTTCTTCGGCTCCGATTTCTTCCTTAAGCTCTCGTTTTAAGGCTTCTTCGTGAGTTTCATAATCCATGATGCCACCACCTGGAAAAGTGTAATCATCAAAGAGCTTTGAGTAAACCATGAGCAACTGATGCTTATCATTTTCTATAATTGCTCTGATTGTATTTCTTTCCTTGATGTTGCCTTTGGAAACTAATCCTTCTTCAATAATCAATGTACCTAATGGAATCATTTTTTCGCCATCCTTGGATGTGCTGTCTTGTATTTCTCTTTTAAAACCTCACTAGAAACATGCGTATATATCTGTGTGGATTTTAAATGTTCATGACCCAATAATTCCTGCACTACTCTTAAATCAGCACCATGGTTCAGAAGTGTTGTTGCAAATGCATGTCGCAACATATGAGGATGAATTTTAAAGGTTTCACCAGAGTTTAGAATGATTTGTTTAAGAATCAATTGTAATCCACGGACTGTTAAAGGTGTTCCCTTGTAGTTGATGAATACTCTTAGTTCATGAGATGATGATCCCTTAGATAATAGGATTGGTCTCGTATAGGTCAAATATTGTTTCAAGTCAATAATCAATTTATCAGTCAGTGGAACGAATCTGTCCTTAGATCCCTTGCCATGAATCAGAATCTGTTCACGATCCAATTGTATATCTTTGATGGTCATTTCTATAAGTTCACTGGCTCTCAAACCACAACTAAAAAGTAGATCTAATAAGATATAGTTTCTAAATCCCAAAGGTTTGTGTCTGTCAATCGATTTAAATAACATTTCTATTTCTTCATCTGAGATAATCTGAGGAAGTTTTTTTGGTACTTTTGGTGTTTCTATTGTTGTAAATATATTGATATCTATCAATTGATTTGCAATTAAATAATCATAGAAAGTTCTAAGTGATGAGATTTTTCTAGCAATTGATTTTTTAGCAAATTTATGTTCCTCAAGATATGATAAAAAATGTCTCCCCAAACGTTCTCTTTTCGCATCGAGCAAATCGGAAGCAAGTTCTTCTCTTTCAATGAACGATTGAAAATCATGAATGTCTTTTAAATAGCTGACAATGGTATTATCTGCATAATTTTTTTCAATCATTAAATAATTTTTAAAATCATCTATGTAGGTCATTTGAGAGTCTCCTTATAAGCCTTTAGAGCATCAAGTGATCGTTTTGCATAATATGCTTTGCGTAATTTTTTTGAATGCTTAAATTCAAGTTGAGGAAATAATCCCAAATTAGCATTCATTGGGACAAATGATGGATTCGTTGTTGAGATATAATTCGCCATAGCACCCATCATCGTTTCTTTTGGAAGTGGTTTTAGTTCATCATCTTTAAGAATTTGGTTCATTTGAATGGCAGCATATAAACCTGATGCAGCACTTTCAACATAACCTTCTACGCCACTTATCTGACCTGCAAAAAAGATTTTAGGAAATGCTGTGGTTTGATAACAATTATTTAAAATTTTAGGACTTTCAAGGTATGTATTTCGGTGCATCACACCATATCTTAAGATGTTAGCATCTTTTAGACCCGGTATCATTTGGATGATTCTTTTTTGTTCACTCCAAGTAAGATGTGTTTGAAAACCAACGATATTGTACATCGATTTAGATGCATCATCTTGTCTTAATTGAACGACAGCAAAAGGTCTTTTTCCACCATCTTTTTCTAGTCCAACTGGCTTCATTGGGCCATAAAGAAGTGTTTCAAATCCTCTTTCAGCCATGACTTCAAATGGCATACAACCTTCAAATACATTATTCTCAAAATCCTTTATTTGCACTTTTTTGGAATTGATAAGTTCATGGTGAAAAGCTGCATATTCCTCTTTTGTCATTGGACAATTGATATAAGCAGCTTCACCCTTATCATATCTACTTTTTAAATAAGCAATATCCATATCAATAGATTTCGCTTCAATGATTGGAGCAATTGCATCATAAAAATGGAGATAATCCTGATGGAATAACTGACTAATTTCTAAAGATAATTGTTCGCTTGCTAAAGGACCTGCACAAATGATTGTATAAAGATCAGTATCAATATGTGTGAATTCTTCATTGATGATTTCAATATTCGGATGATTTCTGATTCGATCTTCAATGTATTCAGAAAAAAGTTTCCGATCTACAGCTAGACTAGAGCCAGCTGGAACACTTGAAGCATTTGCTGCTTGCATGACAAGCGAGTTGAACTCTGTCATCTCGTGTTTCAATAAACCCACGGCATTATGAATATCATTGGATCTTAAAGAATTAGAACAAACCAGTTCAGCAAAATGACCAGTTTGATGAGCTGGTGTCATTTTTTTTGGTCTCATTTCATAAAGTTGGACTAAAATATTTTGATTGGCAAGATAATATGCTGCTTCAACTCCAGCTAATCCCGCTCCGACTATTTTTACCATTTAATCACCATCTTTATTATACCTTAAAACCAGGTATATTCTATAAAAAAAACGTAAGACATCTTACGTTTTTTGTGGTTCAAGTGTATACCTTTCGGTAAAGGGTAATAATTTTTGATGCACGTCTTTAACAACCATGTAAATGATAACTGAATTGAATGGGATGAGTCCCATTCTAAGCACTAAAAGGGCAAGTGTTGTTTGTGCATCAAAATGAATATAAAGGGCCAATGTATTGCTTAAAGAAGCTAAAAAGTAAGTTAATGGAATGACGTAGGCTAGTTTATTTGCAGTATATTTCTTGTGCAATAATAAACCAGGAATCAATCCCCAGACAATAGGTGCTAATACAAACATAGGTAAATAACCTTGATTAGCCACAATGACACCAACACCATCACCGACAAATGCCATAATCACACCATAAAGTGGACCTAAAACAATGCTACCTAAAATAATAGGAACCGCATAAAAAGGTAACCCGAAATTTTGAATGCCTAGTGCATACTTGAAGAAAACATCAATTACAACCGATACTGCAGCAAGAGATGCAGCCAAAACAATTTTCTGAAGCTGTTTGTTTCCATTCATGAAAAAAGACCTCCTATATTTGAGGTCCACTATAATCACTTACAGCGGACGTATTAGAAAACCGCCACTTTCGTGTTCGTTCTAACCCTATATCCCACGGTTAGACACTTAACGCTTTCTAATCACTCTGTAACTATCATTATACAATAATTATGATGCAATAACTTATAAAAAGAAAAAATTGATAGGTCTTCTTAATTTACAAAGACCAATCAATGGGTTTCATTTGCTGTTGAGTAAGAAAATAATTTGTTTTTGAAAATGGTTTTGATCCAAAAAAGCCACGAGATGCTGATAATGGAGAAGGGTGAACTGATGTCAGAATTAAATGTTTATCATTGCTGATATACTTCATAAATTTTTGAGCATGGGCACCCCAAAGAATAAAGACGATAGGCGTATTTTTCTCATTCAAGTTTTTTACGATTTCAAGGGTAAATTCTTCCCATCCCTTACCTTGATGGCTTAATGGCTTATGCAACTCAACAGTTAATGCTGTATTGAGTAATAAAACACCTTGCTTTGCCCATTTGGACAAGTTACCTGTTTTTGGATATGGAACTCTCATATCATCAACGAGTTCTTTATAGATGTTTTTTAAACTAGGTGGAAATTGTCCTTGCTCCACACTGAAAGCAAGTCCATGCGCTTGATGGTAATTATGATATGGATCTTGTCCGATAATCACAACTTTGACATCATCATATGGTGTTAATTTCAAACAGGCTAAACGATTTTCTTTGATGGGTAGAATAATTTTAGTTTGATCTTCTTCTTTTAAA
>Ga0268276_1003907_pt1 | contig 11015 bp, 6 predicted proteins | sample saktaG_4_FD_190145 | JGI IMG/M metagenome (GOLD analysis project Ga0268276, IMG submission 190145) | Saline water microbial communities from Sakinaw Lake, British Columbia, Canada - sak_2010_1_5_45m | ecosystem: Environmental > Aquatic > Non-marine Saline and Alkaline > Saline ...
CAAAACAAAAAAGGAAGCTAAGGTGCTTCAGTAAATGAAACATTCTAACTTCCTTTAGTTTCTGGATTCCCGTGTTCCCCGTTTTCACGGGGACGGGAATGACATAATTATATAACCCCTTGCAACTATTTAAGTTACAAGAGTGTCTGAATCGATGGTGACCCCAGCGGGACGCCTTCAACTCTGACACATTGTGCAGGGGCAAACCTGCTAAAGACATGCCGGTAAGAATCCCGTCATTGCGAGCCCGAGCAAAGCAAGGGCGTGGCAATCTCAACTCACCACATAAACTATCTCTTCTGTCAATGTACATTGCTTATTCTCCCCTATTATATCAGATAGCGGCCTTGAGTAAAGCGCTATTTTCGCCTGTTTGCTCTTTGGATTCATCGTAACGCTCTTAACGAACAGCCTAATAAACTCCTTCTTCCTCTCTGTCGTACCGTGATCTATTGTGCCTTTGAAATCATCTAAATAAGATAGCATCTTCTCTGCTATATTTTCATAATTACCTTTGTTGGCTTTTGCCAAAAGCCTGTTCTTCTCGTGATATAACTGCTCCCTCTGGAAAACGTACTTGTTGATAATATTCACTGCATTGTCCAGTTCAATGCCTTTCTCAATAGCCTTTTTCCAGTTTTCGATCTTTAGGGACAATTCTTTAATCTCTTTATCGAGCTCACATAGCCTATTACCTGTACTGCTTTCTGTAATCTTCACTACCTTTAGTAATTCTTCTCTTAATTCTGCTCTCCATCTCGGGTTGTCTATCTTGTTATGTATATGTTCTATGACAAAACTTTCAAGCTCCTCGGCATGCACTTCCCATCTCGTGCAAACAGTATTGCCATACATATTGTAGCCGCCGCAACGGTATATCCTGGTTATGACGTGTTTTCTATGGTAACGGCTGCCATGAAAATTGGTTCCGCAGTTTCCGCACTTTATAAGGCCTGATAAAAGATAGCTGCTTTCCGGCCTGTTTCCTCTGGTCAAAAATCTTCCTCCTACAAATGCCTGCTTTGTCCTTGCCTGGACTCCTTCCCAGAGCTCTACTGGAACAATGGGCTCGTGCGCGTCTTCTACCATTACCCATTTGTCTTTAGCGTTATACTTATGCTTGCCGTGCCTCCTGTGCCTGTTTTCGCGGTTGTAGACTAATGTTCCGATATATGCATCATTATGTAATATTCGCCAGAGCGATGACTTTGTCCACATTGAACCCCTTGGTGGGATATACTGGCTCTGATTCAAAAAAGTAGTTATAGAATGTACTGTTAACCCCTGCTTGGCAAACATTACAAATATAGTCTTTATAACCTTGGCTTGTTTTTTATTAATGACAAGTTTTATTTTTTGACTCTTGATGCTCTTTTGTCTGCCTTCCGGCAAGACTTCGGTTATTTTGCCATTTTCCACTATAGCCCTATTGTATCCGTAAGGGGGCCTGCCACCCATCCAAAACCCCTGTTTAGCATTATATATCATGCCCCTTACTGTCTGCCTCCTGATATTCTTAAGATATTCGGAGGCCTCCGCGCTCTTTACAAAATTGGTAATCGATGTTCCTATGCTCTCTTCCTTGAACCCCTCAGAAACAAAGACGACTCTTTTTCCAGTCCTTTCGACCTCTACTTCCCAATATACTGACTCCTTGGGGTTCTCAAATCTGCCCCACCTTGAAATATCATAAACAAGGACATACTGGAAACTCTGTTGCGATTTACAGCATTCTATCATCCTACGAAACTGTGACCGGCCTTCTACGTTTTCACCACAGGCCTCTTCCGCAAAACATTCAACAACTTCAATAGAATGCTCTTTCGCGAACAACAGAACATTTTCCCTCTGCTGTTCCAGCGACGTCTCTTGCAGGTCCGTCGATTTTCTTAAATACGCAATCGCTCGTTTCATCTTTTGTCTTTGCGAGCCCCGATGTAATCGGGGCGAAGCAATCTCAACCTTTACACCGCAACTTTCTCCTTGTGGCCCGCTTCGTCATTGCGAGGCGCCATAGACGCCGAAGCAATCTCCCTTTCCTCAAAATACTTGCTAAACATGCACTCAATAATGAACTGATTGATTCTCTCTCTTGGGTTTTCGTTATTGCGTTCCTTTATCTTATCCATAATACAATCCTCCTATCTTGATATATGCGTTGTCAGATGATAATATTTTGGACAAAAAAATACCCTTATTTCGACATCTCTCTTATCATCTGTTTTGTCATATGCTAATTTCATTGATAAAAAAATTCCTTTAGATAATCCCTTCATTTTTCAGGATGTTGACATAAGCGTTTGAGATATTTGTCTTGCCCCTAAGCCATCTGCTAAGCGTTGCTTCGGGTATGCCTATCTTTTTTGCCAACTCCCACTGGCGGAGATTATTCTTTTCCATGTACTGCTCTATCTTAGCTAATATCTCCTTCTCTGTCATTGTTTTAATGATATCATATGCCTTGTCATATGTCAAGAGGTTTTTTTGGTTTCTCTATGTTTAATCCAGCGTAGTTTTGCCGCAAATCTATTAAACCAAGCTGTTGTAGAACTACCTGCAATTACTGTGTTTAATATATTTAAACAATCTTGTATATGCGGAATCATCTTTTGACCTACCACTATAGAACCTCCTATTTGATCACTAGCCTCTTTATCTAATTCCTTAGATTTATTTACATTTGTTTTTTCTATATTCGCCATTCGTGCTGTATTCGCAAGATCTATTTTATTATTTATGAGTTCAAATTCTCCATATATATAATTCAGCTTTTGCATCAGAGAGATATTTTTTGAATATTCGGCTAGCTCCCCCCATAACTTATCTCTAGTTATTGTTTTGAGCCTAAAAAAAGGTAGTTTTTTGTTCGTTATTAACCAATTTATATGATCTATATTCATTTCTAATTCCATTTTATAAAGCTGGTGTATGTATTTTGTGTTTTTTAACTCCTTTTCTTTGTTGCGTAAGCCATCAAGCATGACGCCTGCTTGATATATTATAAAAGCTCCTAAAAAACCGACAAGAGTGCCGCCTATGTTAAGATATAAGTTTTCTTTGTCATTTACACGATGGTATAAAAAAAGTAATATTATAATAGCTAAAATGATTAAGACTACAATCTTGCCTATTTTCATAATCGCGTGCCCCGTATAACATCCGTAACGAGCTGTGTATTGTACATTTTTTATATTTACAGGCCCAAAAGGCAAACCACAACATACTATTTACTTATGCTGCTCCCTATTTGCTTACAAAAAATCGAGTAGCACGATACTTGTTTCACATTTCTGATTTTACTTAAATTAGTATTGTGTCCCTTTGATTTCATAGACGATAGACGGATCATTTTCATATTCATATGTTACCCTTTTTTATGAAATTCCTCCCATACAGGCTTGAGAAAATGAACTCCTCGTCTTCCATAAGTCGAGCAAATAAAATCAGCGTCCTTTGCATCACCTTTAGTAAATATTCTCCGAACAATTAACCCAACATCTTCTTGTCTAAAAGTAGGAGTAGTGTTTTCTAATATTTTCTTAAAAATGCGCCCTATGCGTGGGACACTTTCATCATCATCGTATTGCGCTAGATATTCGATAAAAAAAGTTGATCTGTGTTGTCTATCAACATGCGGCGCACTTAGAAGAAGCCATTTTTCTTCTTCATCTTCAATCTTATCAAGAATAATTGTTAATTCTGCCATCCTGCCAAGAAAATCCTCATACTCGTCCTTAAGATTTTCTTTAACAATATCCGGGCTATTAAATGTCCAGCGCCAGAATTCTAAGATTTTGTTTTTATGCTCCTTTGGAAGGTCTTCCTCTTTCGGCTCCTTCTCTGCGTCTTTTTTGCGCTTAGTTCGCCCTGTAATAGACCAGAAAAATCCAGCTATTTCCATCCAGCGATCAGGTTTACCTAAATTTCCAGCTTCTATCAAAACCTTCCAAAACAAGCTCTCAGCACCATTATCATTTTTTTCGCTCAGAGATTCCCCTAAATTTAAATATCCTACACAAATATGTTCAACAAGTCGTCTATCAACACGATCATCAAATACATTACAAGATATTCCTTTCCTATAATTTTCTCGCATAAGCACGTATAAATCTTCATGAACTCTGGCGCCTGTCAAATAACCTTCCATGAACATTTGCCATTGAAAATCAGAAACGTCTTTCTTTGAAAAATAATCTATCTTCGCTTTAGTATAACCAGTATCTAAATAATTGATCTGAGGTAAATAAGATCCCATCCAAATATACCCATCTATGCCTATAGGTAGAAAGCGCTCAAATCTCTCATTACCCCAATTGCTCTGTTTTTTCTGGGTCGCCCTTGCCACCCTCAAGGAAAAAGAAAGATAATTCATTACCGTTCTTCCCAGTGTAGTATTTAAGGCATATGTCAATGCGTCACGTTGTGTATCCGGCTGAGCTTCACCTTTAAGAAAGGGTATTATTAAATCAAAAACCTTTTCAGCTTGATCAAAGTATTTAGCATCAAAAGCACGCTTATCATCCTTAGAGCCATCAGCAATCAAATCCGCTATTGCTTCAATGATCCATAGATAACGGCCTTTTCCGCTATCTTCCCCCTGAGCAGAAAGAGCCTCTTTAATAATTACATTTTTTCCTCTACTTAAATAAGCAATACAAAAATCAAAATATTTCTCCCACTCTATATTCTTGCCTTCATTCCAAGCATCTTTTATTCCGCGAATAATTCTATATAAGTAAAAATAATCTGTGTCGATAAATTGTTTTAAAGCATCTATAAATTTAACGGGTTCATCTTTTACCGCAGATTGTAAAACATCAGCCAGTCCTTCTTTATCAGGCTCACCTTCAAATGTGCCATGCCAGAAATCAGCCCCTTTAAACTCATTCAAATACTTTATAATTTCAGCAACAGGCATCTTCAATAATTTTTCCTTTGGAAGGGGGGCTTTATGCGTTACAAAACCACCCTTAAAAGTCGAACGTTCAGGCATATAATCTTTGCCGTCCTTGGGGCCAGCTTTATCTTTAGATTCTTCATACAAAGAAATAAAATCCTGATTATCCTTAAGTGGGGAAAGCCATTTAAATTTCCAGTAATAGGTGAGTTTTTCTCCCTCTTTTAAATAATATTCAGGGACGTTATTAATAAAGGTTTTTATCTTACCTTTCATCTCATCATTAAACTTTGAATTATGATGCAGAAAAACATCATATAATTCGACTTCTAAATCTGATTCCTCTAAGATATTTGGCATTAAATCGAAAAGTTTTTCTAAAAGGTAATGACAATCTTTCCAATACGTATCAACGCATAGAAGAAGAAACCTTTTAAATATAGGGAAATCATATTTAGGTCCCAAAAACAATTCCAGAATTCTCTTTGCCTCAGCAATATTATTTTCGCATTTTGACAGTAGAACCTTCTTAAAAATAGTCGTTAAAACTTCTTCTGCACCGCTGGCATGATCGCTAACTCCATTTGCCAAAGCTCTGCACCATATATGTGAATAATCAGAAAATAACCCCTCATAAATTCCGACAACTTTTTTATTGAATTTTTCATCTTTTCCCCAATCTACACCCTCCGGGAGGTTTCCGTTAATCCTATCGATCATCTCTTTCTTATTCGATGCAACAAACTCAAAGCTTTTTAGCGTGTCACTTGGTTCTTCTTTATGAAGCGCCCAGAAATCAGTCTTTCGATCCGTTTTGATTAATTGATCTTCCGTGTATTTACTTATTACGCAAGAATATGAATTCTCTTTAAACCCTAAATCGCCGTCTTTACCCTCTATTCTTCCAACCCAAATTCTATAAACATCGTTCTCAGATATTTCGATATTCGCATAATAATTTTTTTGCTTAAATTGAAGCGCCAACCTTAGCTGGTTTGCTATTCCAGCTAAAACATCAGGTGAACACTTTCGCCCGATTTCATCGCCATGTTTATTAAAGGCTTGGTTTATCCAGTAGGCATCCCATGCCATTCTCGCATCTTCCCGCTTGTTTATACCTCGAACATTGCCTCCTGATTTTATTTGTGTTATCACATCTATAATGATATTCGCGTATTCGAAAGCAGGCCCATAATCATCTTTAAGAAATTTTGGCAACAATTTCTCACCTATGTCACTAATCGTTAAATCTACTCCCATGGAGTGATCCGTCCAGATCTGAATCCACGATTTTAATTGATCGAAAGACAAAGATTTTTTGATTTCTTCAGCGGGCAAGTTATTAGTAATCTTTACGCAATACCACCAAATGTGATAGTTATCAATTTTCTTCTGCGTTGATGAAAATTTCACTAAATTATCGATAATTTCAATTAATTCCTTGGCATATTCTACATGATCTTTAGTTTGCTCAGACAATCTCTCCAAATAATCAAGAACTGTCCAAAATAAAGCATGCCCATCTATATCACGTGGTATTTCTGTAGGGACAAAATATTTTTTATCCTTTAGCGGGAAAAACCACTTTTTATGTTTGGCTTGCCGAAAAAACCAATTGCTGTATGAGGAATCCTCATTTATCCTTTCGAGCAATTTTAATTCCTTAGAGTTCAACGTCATCAAACTCTCCTGTCTTATCATAAAATTGACCATTTATCTCACGGTCAATTTCTTTGACCCAATAGTCTATAACATCGTATAATCTATAATACCCATTAAAGTCTAAATAATATCCGTGGGCAATTACGCCTAACGCCTTTTTAAAATATTCTTTTTTAAATCTCAGCAAATTAGTATCGTTTATATATGTGCCAATTAATACATGATGGTTTTTATTGCTTTTAACAAGATATTGAAGCAACTCAAACTCCTCCATCCCCACACCAAGAAATATCACAGAATATTCATTAAATACTTTTCTAAGAAACTCCTTTAGCCCTGTATTTTTGTCACCATAATAAAAATTAAGATAATCGGTCATCGTAATAATTGAGTAATTCTTCAGGTTATTATAAGCACCATGCACTTGGTATAATGTGTTTGTGTTAATTTCGGTCTTTTCTTCAAAATCTTCGTAAATATGAGACACTTTAATGTCACTATTTACTGAATTCGCTTCTTCGCTTTTACTTTTTTCCTTTAAGCGACGTAGTGCATTCCAAAATTCTAAGTCCAAGTTTAGAGTAAATTTTGGGAATGGAATCTTAACCAATAAATCATATGGATTGCGCTCTAGGCTCTCTTTATCGGGAGTAAAACATTCAGCATAAAATCTATCTTCTGAACCTTTAGGCATTATATTATGGAAAATTGACAGCTTTTGCTTAGGACTTATTGATTCCTTCAATATCTTTTCTGATTCATCAAAACTCATTCGTCCTGAAGTATATAGATACTTAATTGCTCTAGCTGCCAGCTCATCCCATAGGGGGATTTTTAGCAATTTGGAAATACCTGACCCAACAAAAATAACCATATTTTCTTTACGCCGTATTTGTTCACGCAATTCATTCGGAAGTTCTAAATCGTCATCCACGAGAAACAATGTTTTTATATCATTTATCAAATTGTCATTATCAATAGCGGGTTTTATCTGCTGATCTAACTTAGCAATATCAATAATAGAATCCTTCAAAAGATATTGCTTCGAAGAACTGATGGGATTCTCAAATAAAGCATTTAATATGCTGTGCCGAATGCTATCATCCAAAGAATATCTTTCAAAGTAATAATGGATTTCGTCTTTAAATATTGCTTTTCTCATTTTTGTCCAAAATACCTCTGCATAAGCGCGTTGAAGTGATTATCCATTTCGTCTAATGACGCGTGCATTTTTTGTTTTGTTTGTTCGACGTTTGAAACAATATCAGAAAATTTATCTTGAAGATTTCTCGGAGCAACAGGAATCAGTATTTTCTCAAATTCTCTCGCCCTAATACCCTTTGCAGCGCTACCAGTAGATCGCGAGAATACTTCCTGCTGAATTCTTCCATCATTTAAAACGTAATCAAGATATTCAGGTGTAGTATGTTCTGTGCATCTAAGAGTAATAAGTCTTTGGCCTACTGCGAATCTCTTAAATGTTTTAGGTATCCTAGTAACAAACCCCATAGTTGCACCCTCTGTTGTAAATAAAACTTCATTCGCTCTTGGAAATCCACGTGTCATTATTTGATCAAAAATATGTTCTTCCACATATTCTATCCTGCTTTCATCAAAATATCCCTGCCGAACACATTTGGCGCTGATCAGCGGGACCCCAACTTCACTTCTTTGAGGGGTTTTACCTCTATAATCAATAAACTTTGTAATATCCTTAATCGGTTTACAGAACTCCTTGTCATAGAAATACTCCCCAAACATATCGATAAAAACGGATTTAAGATAGTCATCAAGCAGGGCGAGTTGTTCTTTGCGTTTTTGGCGAAGGGTGTCGGCTTGGTCTAAAACAGAAACTATTTTATCTTGCCTTGGGCGAGGAATTTTGGGCAAATCAATATCGGAAATATAACCCTTAGAAATATGTTTTAATCCAGCCCCTTTAAAACCTTCTTCCAATATGCGAATATTACCAAATAAATAATGATAGACATATTTAGGATTAATATTATCTGTCTTCGGTTGAGCAACCAAACAATCTGTTGAAACTGAGAATTTGCCTCCCTCAAAATGAACACTGGCATTCCCGCCTGTACCAAAAACTAGGCTTTCTCCATCAAACAAAGCATTATCAACACATTTGCTTAATTCAGCACTTGAAGTGTAAAAAGGGAATCGTCCAGATTCTTTTCCATCTCCGGCTTTTATTTTTGATTTTTTCTGAAATTCAAACACATCTGCAAATTTATACATTATTTACCATGCCCTTAAGAGTCTCGATATTGCCTGCAATTTCTTTCTCCAATTTTTCAATTTGCCCCAAAATCACTTCCGGTTTATCATATTTCGGCGGAGTGTATTCAATCTCTTTATAGCGGTTGATGCTAAGGTCATATTTGTTATCTATAATCTCCTGAACCGGCACAAAGAAATGTTTTGCTTTCCTGTCATCATTGGGATTTTTGTTTCGAGCCTTCCATTCTTTTACAATATCCGGCAGGTCATTTTTATCTATGCGGTCACGCTTATCATCTAATGAATAACCGTCTGCCTGCATGTCATAAAACCAAACCCGCTCAGCTGTCCCGCCTTTAACAAAAACGAGAATCGCTGTACTAACACCGGCATAGGGTTTAAATACACCTGAGGGCATGGAAACAACGCCCTGAAGATCGCAGTCTTCAATCAGCATTTTACGCAGACTTCTATGGGCAGTTGATGATCCAAAAAGAACACCGTCCGGCACGATCACAGATGCACGGCCACCAATTTTTAACGAATTAATAAGGCGGTTCACGAAAAGCAGTTCTGTTTTTGTTGTTTTAAGTGACAAGTTTTCATTAATATCGCCTTTGTCGATACTTCCTTTAAAAGGCGGATTGGCGAGGATCGCATCATACTGATCATCTTCGTTGTATTTTTTTGATAGTGTATCAACACGTTCAATATTCGGATGGGTTATCCCATGAAGCATGAGATTCATTAATCCGATACGTACCATTGTGGTGTCAAAATCATAGCCAAAAAATGTTTTTTCACGCAAAGCTGACCAAAGCCGCTCATCTGTCAATTTATCCCCAAACCCACGCTCAAAACCATCCTCGTCTTTTGTCAATTGTCCTTTGCTTGTATGGGTAGTCAAAATATGCTGATACGCTCCGAGTAAAAATCCACCTGTACCACAAGCAGGATCACCGATAGTTTCTCCCAATTTTGGGGCGACCAGTTCGCACATCAGCTTAATAATATGCCTCGGGGTACGAAACTGTCCATTCTTGCCGGACGCTGATATTTCAGAAAGCAAAAATTCGTACATATCGCCCTGAGTATCATGGAAAGTTTGTCCAGCTTGAGTTTGCTTTTCAATTTCATCATAAAGGGCGTCAATAATACTAACCGCCTCAACAAGTAGTGACGGCTTAGGAATGATAAAAACCGCATCAGCCATATACTTGGCAAAGACACTGTTTTCACCGTTTATCTGTTTAATGAATGGGAAAACAGTTGTTTGAACATGTGACAACATTTCACCGCCTTCAAGCTGCTTGAAGTGGCTCCAGCGGAGCGTACCTTTGTCTATTTCTTCTTTGGAGAGCGGAGAAACAAATTTACCGCCAAATACAGACTTGTATTTCTCTCCTGTCCATTCAGCGTCTTTTTTGAGTTTAGAATCAACTTCATCCAAACGACGCATAAATAAAAGATACGATATCTGCTCAATAGCGGTTAATGGATTGGCAATACCACCGCTCCAGAAACTATTCCAGAGCTGATTGATTAATGATTTCATTTTGGGTGTTAACATAAAATCCTCTCTTTTAAGACGCTATCTTCTGCGTAAGGCTTAGAATTTCGTCAATTTCTTCCGGCTTAAAAATACCCCTCACGCCTTCGGGATGAAGCTGTGTAAACGGCACATTGATCAAATCCCGCTTTGCCACACTGCCACGCTGAAGGACAAACGTCTTTAACGTCATAATAAACTGTATTTGTTTTTCACCGAAATTGTTATGCTCTTTTAAAAACTCGCCAAACAATGTTGAGACCGTTTCATTAAAAGTCGCTATTTCTTCAATGCCTAAAATATGCTTGATAAACTGTATAAATTTGGCACTCTTGTTATCGTAAATCTCCCGTAATATGTACTCAGTTACATGAGGATATTGTTCTTTCAAAATATCCGCCAATTCTTCAAGTTCCTCGTCTGTAACTTCATCGCCTCTGGCTATCTTCTGCACAACAGGATTTAACTTAACAAGTTCCCTGATAAAATCTTCAACCTTACGCCTATACTTATCCACACTCATCCGTTCATGCTGAGGCCCGAATTCTATTGTTTCCTTTACTGTCAAAAGATCCTGAATATTAAGTTTTTTCTCCGGCGTTCTTTGCTTCTGGCGAAATTTCATAAGCGGAGCTAATCGCTCTATCATTTCATCAAGATCATCGTCCGTTGCTA
>Ga0268276_1003910_pt1 | contig 11012 bp, 6 predicted proteins | sample saktaG_4_FD_190145 | JGI IMG/M metagenome (GOLD analysis project Ga0268276, IMG submission 190145) | Saline water microbial communities from Sakinaw Lake, British Columbia, Canada - sak_2010_1_5_45m | ecosystem: Environmental > Aquatic > Non-marine Saline and Alkaline > Saline ...
GCCCAGAACAACGGCATGGTGTTTGTGAAGTTGAGGGACTGGCACCTTCGGAATCGTACGGATCTGCGGGTAAAGGCCGTTTCTGAACGGGCCATGAGGGCCTTTTCCTCCGGGATCCGCAACGCCTTGGTCTTCGCCTTCCCGCCCCCCGCCGTCGTCGAGATGGGCAATGCCCGGGGGGTGGATTTCCAGTTGGTGGACCGGGGCGGCCTGGGGCACTTGGCCTTGATGAACGCCCGCAACCAGCTTCTCGGAATGGCGGCGAAAGATCCGCGGCTGGCAAATGTCCGGCCCAACGGCATGGAGGATGTGCCCGAGTTCCGGATCGATGTGGATTGGGAAAGGGCAGGCGCCCTAGGACTCCCCGTCACCTCCATCAACAGAAGTATCTCGGCGGCCTTCGGGGGCTCTTATGTCAACAATTTCATCCAGGGCGGCCGGGTGAAGAAGGTTTACGTTCAGGCCGACGCCCCCTACCGCATGCTCCCCAAGGATCTGGAAAAGCTGTATGTACGCAATACGGCAGGGAAGATGACGCCCTTCGCCTCCTTCGCCACCACCCGCTGGACAACGGGTTCCCCCCGGCTGGAGCGTTTTAACGGGTTCCCGTCCCGGAACATCTGGGGAGAGCCGGCGCCGGGGAGAAGTTCCGGCGAGGCCATGCAGGCCATGGAAGAGATAACGGCCAAGCTGCCCCATGGGATCGGTTTCGACTGGAGCGGACTTTCCTACCAGGAGCAGATGGCCAAGGCTCAGGCGCCCCTTCTCTATGCCTTTTCCATTCTGGTCATCTTCCTGTGCCTGGCGGCGCTCTACGAGAGCTGGCCCATCCCTATCTCGATCCTGCTGGCCCTGCCCTTGGGGGCTATCGGCGGCGTCATCGCCTCCAGCATGCGGGGACTTCACAACGATGTCTACTTTCAGATCGGGCTTTTGACCACCCTGGGATTGACCACCAAGAACGCCATCCTGATCGTCCAGTTCGCCAAGGCCCGGGTGGAAGAAGGCATGGGCCTCATCGAGGCGACGCTGGAGGGGTCGAAATTACGCTTTCGTCCCATTGTCATGACGTCTCTGGCCTTCGGGTTTGGCGTCCTGCCTCTGGCCGTGAGCACCGGCGCAGGCGCCGGGGCCATGACGGCCATCGGCACCGGGGTATTGGGGGGGATGATCACAGGCACCGTCCTGGTGGTGGTTTTTGCGCCCCTCTTCTATGTGTTGATCGAAACGTTCTTCGGGAAAAAGAAACCGGGGAAAACAGCCGACCCGGAAGGCGCCAGGCCATTCTTCCAGTCGATAAAAAAGCTTCTGGGAAAACGCGGGAAGGGTGACGCTGCCGAAACGGATGACGCAAATCCATCAGGGGAGCAATGATATGCAAAGATACCTTATTTTTCTGTTGATGGGCATTGCTCTCGGGCTGGGCGGCTGCACCCTGGCTCCGAAATACACGAGACCCGCCGCTCCTGTCCCCGCGGACTGGCCGAAGGGAGCGGCTTATCAGGAAACAAAAACAGCGGCCGGTATTCCGGCGGCCTTGGATCTGAAGTGGCAGGAATTCTTCACGGATGAAAAACTTCAGAAGATCATTGCGGCGGCCCTGAAAAACAACCGCGACCTGAGGCTTGCCGCCCTGAATGTTGAAAGGGCGCGGGCCCTGTACGGGATCCAGCGCGCCGAACTTCTGCCAGCCGTCAATGCCGTCGGCAGCGGGAGCAGGCAAAGGGTGCCGGCGGACCTTTCAACCACCGGGTCGGCGATGACCGCTGAACAATACAGTGTCAATCTCGGTATCAGTTCCTGGGAGATCGACTTCTTCGGCCGCATCCGCAGCCTGAAGGATCGGGCGCTGGAAGAGTACCTCGCCACGGAGCAGGCCGGCCGCAGCGCGCGGATCCTGCTGGTTTCTGCTGTCGCCAACGCCTATCTCGCTCTTGCCGCGGACCGGGAAAACCTCAAGCTGGCAGAGTCTACCCTTGAAACCCAAGAGGCCGCCTACCGTTTGATCCGGCGGCGCTATGACGTCGGACTCGCTTCCGAACTGGATCTAAATAGAGCGCAAAGCCAGGTGGATGCGGCCAGGGGAGACGCCGCCCGCTACACGCAGCAGGCGGCTCAGGATGAAAACGCCTTGAACCTTCTGGTCGGTTCTTCCGCGCCGGGCGACCTTCTGCCCGCGGAACTGGGCAGCGCCGCCCCGCTCAGAGAGATTTCCACCGGCACACCTTCCGAGATTCTCCTGCGCCGGCCGGATATCCTGGCGGCGGAGCATCGTCTCAAAGCTACCAACGCCAATATCGGCGCCGCCCGGGCGGCATTCTTTCCCCGCATTGCCCTGACGACCAACGTCGGAACCGCAAGCTCCGAGCTGTCCGGTCTCTTCAAATCCGGATCGTATACGTGGAGTGTCGCCCCGCAGATCGTGATGCCGATTTTTGACGCCCGCATGTGGTCCGCTTATGATGCCACAAAAGTGGAAAGGGAAATCGCGCTGGCCCAATACGAGAAGGCCATCCAGACCGCTTTTCGGGAAGTGGCCGACGCCCTCGCCGTCCGGGGTACGGTGGACCAGCAGTTATCCGCTCAGCAATCTCTGGTCAAAGCTGTTGCCGAAACCTACCGCCTTTCGAATGCTCGTTATATGAAGGGAATAGACAGCTACCTGGGCGTTCTGGACGCGCAGCGTTCCCTTAACGCGGCGAAACAGGGGCTGATCGTTCTCCGCCTGGCCCGGCTGTCCAACCTGGTGACCCTTTACAAGGTGCTGGGCGGGGGTCAGTAAGAAAAAGATACGGGGTCAAATCTTTATTCTTGAATCCGGGGGAAATAGGGGCCATGCTCGGCGCGATAGCGGGAGACATCATCGGTTCCATTTATGAATTCAGTCCTGTCAAGACGACGGAATTTCCGCTTTTCAGTCCGAGCTGCGCCTTCACCGACGATACGGTTTTGACGGTTGCCCTCGCGGATGCCATCCTCCACGGAAAAGACTATGCCGCCGAGATGAAGGACTACTACCGCTGCTATCCCGACCGCGGATACGGAGGCTCTTTTCACCGGTGGGCGCGTTCGAGGGGCAGCCAGCCTTACAACAGCTGGGGCAACGGGGCGGCCATGCGGATCAGCCCGGCGGGATTCGCCTACGATACCCTGGAAGAAGTCCTTGCCCGGGCGGAAGCTTTCACGGCCGTTACCCACAATCACCCGGAGGGAATCAAGGGCGGCAAGGCAACGGCCGCGGCCGTCTTTCTCGCGCGGACGGGAACCTCCAAAAAAGAAATCCGGAAATACATTGAGAGCGGGTTCGGCTACAACCTGTCCGGGACGCTGGCGGAGATAAGGCCGGCCTATCGTTTCGACGAGTCCTGCCAGGGGACGGTGCCCCAGGCTTTGATAGCGTTTCTGGAATCGGAGGATTTCGAGGACGCTGTCCGGAAGGCCGTTTCGCTCGGCGGCGACAGCGACACCCTGGCCTGCATCACGGGCGGCATCGCCCAGGCGTTTTACGGCGGCGTGCCGGAGCTCATCGTGAAGAAAGTCTATGAGATTCTCGATGACGCATTGGGCGCGGTAACGAGGGAGTTCACGCGCAGATTCGGATCGCCTCGCGGCCCTCACCGGTGAGAGCCTGCGCCGTGCAGGGAAGTCAGAAATAACAGAGGCAGCTTTGTCGGCTGACCTGCTATTCTGGCTATATCCGGCTAATTCGGTTTACGTATTTACGATAAAATAAGCAAAAGCTAAGTTGGTATATTCATTGTTCGGTTGACAACCAAGGAAGAGAAAAAGGATGAAAAAGAAGCTCTCAATGATAATGGAGTGGATACGACCTGCCGGCATAGTGCTGGCGTATTTCCTGTCAGAATATCTTGGTACTGACGCCATATCCAGATTTCATATGCTGGGACCACCCGTGGTAATGGTCATGTCCGGAACAGTGGCCTTTGAATCTTTGATTCTGGGGGAAGTTGGTTCTGAGAAAATTGGTTATAAACCCGATCGTGCATATCAGATCCAATCCGGTTTGAATAATCTGGCAACAGCCGCAACAGCCCTGCTGGTTTTTATGCTGGATTGGGGGCGATATGCGGACGCTGCCATTGTAACCGCAATGCTGCTGTTCTTTACTCTTTCGTCTGTAAACCATGCGGCAACGGCCATCAGGGAACACAACATGAAGCCCGTCAATTTGATGCGTCCGATTATGACCTTGTTGCTGATAGGCATCCTGCTCCCTTCTATGTTCAAAGCACTTTATCAGTGAAGGGAAATGCGAAAACGGGTTCAGCCTTGCGCATTGACATTTGGAAGAAAAGAAGGTTACCTGGGAAAGAGACTGTCAACCCCTCAGTAGAACACAGATCGCAGCTTATCATTCAAAACCTGATCCAAATGAGTGCAGAAAGGTATGGGTCGGGGTATTGAAATATTCAGGGTGGACGCGATGGAAAATGTATTTATATTTTCGATAGACGGTGCAACGGCAAAGGCAAACTTCGGTATCACAATTGAAAAAGGTTATGAACTTGAAACCGTATTGCCATTTATTCATGAAGAGGCTCAGATTGAAGAGTTAAGGCATGCTTACCCCGACGGAAAATGTTATATTTGGGGGGTGCGGGAAAGGGGTGACAACTTTTCAACCTGGAATATCATGGCTGAAGGTGATCTTGTCCTTGGCTATCGCAATCGTTCAATCGTGTCCGCCTCCTATGTTTTGATGAAGATAAATAATCCATCGCTGGCAGCCAGATTATGGAGCAAAAATACAGAAGGGCCATTTAGCTTGATGTGCTTTACGAATGGACCGCATTTAGGTGAGGTTCCGATTGTCGCACAGATGTTGAGATATCTCGACCAGGACTACACGGATTTTACAAAACTCAATTCACAAAAGTGCGATAATATATTGAATGACTATGGATCATTCGAAACCTTTGTTCGACTTGGTTTAGGATATGATTTTCCTTTCAGCTTTCGCCATTCAGAATAAGTGACATGAGATGGGGGGTCAACAAAGCCCCGGGTCCGATTTCCTGATCCGTTCATGGAATACGAGTGATTATCACAAAATAAAAGCATATCTGAATAAGGCATTGTCCATCCGTTAACAGCCGATTCACCAGGGTTATTCCGTGCGCGCTGTCGCAGCCTTCCTCAAGTTGATCTTTGCTCTTCCCGCGCTGCTCATGGGAATTTCGATTGATGATTGCGGTGGGTTTTTATTGGGCGAGAGGCGCATTGAATGAACTCCGGAAAAAATAGCGCGAAGGAATAACAGGGTCTGGAAATGCATATTGACATTTGAGTGATTCTCGGTTCATGGTTCTTTATGGCGAGGAAATCACGGATCGATTTCGACGGCGCCCTTTGCTGCGTCATCGTTCATCTATTAACCAGGGAGGTGCTGCATGAAGAAACAATACCTTATCAATATCAATTTCTATGAAAGGCGCTTTAGGAGCGGCAGACTGTCTGGTTCAAGGAACGGCATGAAGCCTTGCCGCATGCTCTGAACAGTGTCAATCAAACATAAGGAGTTGAGAAAATGAAAAATAAGAAAAGGATTATTATTATCGGAGGTTCCGCTTCCGGTCCCAAGGCTGCTGCAAAGGCAAGAAGAATCGATAACAATGCGGAAGTGATCATCTTTCAGAAGGATCCCGACCTTTCCATGGCATCCTGCGGATATCCCTATTACGTCGGCGGGTATTTCGATGACAGGAACATGCTCCTCTCCACGACGACAGGCGTGACAAGGAACCCCATGTTCTACCTCAATGCAAAGGATATCGACGCAAGGGTGAATACAGAAGTGACAGCCATCGACCGGGACGGCCATTCCTTGTCATTCAGGAACGTAATCACGGGCGAGACGGGAAGCATGAACTACGATAAATTGATCATCGCCACCGGTTCCATCCCCCGGATGCCTCCCGTTCCAGGTGTCGGGCTCGAAGGGATTACCTCGTTGCAGTCCATGAGGGATGCCGACTTTCTGCGCAACGTGAGGGATGAGGGAAAGATCAAAAAGGCCGTGGTCGTCGGCGGAGGTTTGATCGGGATCGAAACCTGTGAAGCCCTGCAGCTTGCGGGCATAGAGATTACGGTGATCGAACTGCTGCCCCAACTCCTCACGTTCCTCGACTGGGAGCTTGCAAAGCTTGTCGAAAATCATGTCAGGATCAAGGGGGCAAACGTCATTACAGATAACGGCATTGCCGAGTTCCTAGGCGAGAACGGCAGACTGACGGGGGTAAAGCTCGTGAACGGGGCGGAATTGCCCAGTGAGCTGGCCGTTGTCGCTATCGGAGTCAGACCCAATGTGAAATTAGCTCAGGCAGCGGGTCTGAAAATCGGAGAAACGGGGGGACTGGCGGTCAATGAATACATGCAGACCTCGGATCCTGACATCTATGCCGTGGGGGATTGCGTCGAAGTCGTCAACCTCATTACCGGCAGGAAAGTCCTCGCGCCTTACGGCGATCTCGCCAATCTCCAGGGGCGCGTCGCAGGGGAAAACGCCGCATCGGAAAACTGCGTGACCTTCCCCGGGACGATCCAGACGGGAATCTGCAAGGTTTTCGATTATGCAGCGGGCTCGACAGGGCTGAGTGAGACGGCAGCAAGGAAATTGGGCTATGACATCATCACCGTAATCAATGCCAGCCCCGACAAACCCGACTTCATGGTTTCAAATCTGCTCGTGACCAAGCTCACTGCAGAGAGGAAAACGGGCCGGGTACTCGGAGCCCAGTGTATCGGTCCCGGCAACGTGGCCAAACAGATCTCCCAATGGGCTATGGCCATTCAGGGTCGCATGACCGTCGAGGATCTTGTTAATTGCGATCTGCCATACGCACCGCCGTTTTCCCTGGCTATCGATCACTTTATTGCTACGGCGCACATCATGCAGAATAAGATGAAAGGCAGGATGAAAGGCATTTCAACTGCGGAAGTGTGGCAGAAGGTGACATGCGACAGCAAGCCCTTCCTCATTGATACCAGAGGGCCCGATGAATACGAGCAAATGCGGCTCGGCATCGGCGAAAGACTCATCCCACTCGGGGCTCTCCGGAAGCGGCTCAATGAATTTCCACAGGACAAGGAGACGGAGATTATCTGTTTCTGCAAGATCTCGCTCAGGGGATACGAGGCCGCCCTCGCCCTCGAGGGAAACGGCTGGAAAAACGTCAAGGTCATGGAAGGCGGTGTGATGGCCTGGCCTTATCCGAGAGAAAAATAGCGGATGCCTGTGACATCCAGGCTTGTCAGGCATGCTTTGGCAAGAACTGCCCCAGCGGCATGAACGATTGCAATGTCCACTATGACTATCAGCAAAGTTTCTGCCTTTTTAAAGCATCGCGGAAAAGCAGTCAAAGGACGTTTCTACCACTTATTTACAGGGTGAATTCAAGTTCCCATCAAAGGAGATCGAATGTTCAGAACAAGAAGCTTCATTCTGTTTTTTATCTTCATATACGCTTTTATGGCTGCCGCGGATGCGGCCTTCGCTGCGAAAGACGAAGCGGAACAGTTATGGGATCTTGGCGAAAAGGCCTATGAAGCGGGCAGGTATAAAGAGGCCCTCTCGTATTACGAGAAATCGCTTCCCCGGTGCGCGGGGAACCAGGAGTGCGTGGCCTCCAACCTGAACAGCATCGGGGCTGTTTACGAGGCGCTGGATGACGACAGGAAGGCGTTCAAATATTATGAAGGGGCGCTTGCCGCGGCAAGGAAAATCAACAACCGGGACCTGATCGCGACAAACCTTTTCAATACGGGCGCGGTCTATTACCGGACCTTCAATCAATACGAAAAGGCCTTGAGCCTTTTTGAGGAGTCTTTAAAAATATTCAGAGAGCTGAATGATAAAAAAAGCACCGCCATCGTTTTGTTCAACATGGGCAAGGCCTTCAATTCCACAGGCCGGTATGAAAAGGCGCTGTCCTCGCTTCAGGAGTCCCTCAGATTGAACAGGGAATTGAAGAACCAGCAGGGCGTCGCGGGAAACATGAACCTCATCGGCAATGTATACGCCAACCTCGGACAGCTCGACAAGCCGCTTTCCTATTATCAGGAGGCGCTCCGGATCAACAGGCAGCTAAACAACCAGCCGGAAATCGCGACGGCCTTGAGAAACATGGGCGATGCCTATTGCGACCTCATGGAATATGACAAGGCCCTCCCCTATTATCAGGAAGCCCTGGACATCCAGAAGAGGTTGAATCTTCGCTTTGATATGGCGATCACGCAGACGAATATCGGGGCTTATTACAGGGACATGAATCAATACGACAAGGCACTTTCCTACTATGAGCAATCGCTCAAAACGGGAAGGGAACTTGACAACTCCGCCATGATCGCCACGAACCTGAATAACATCGGCAACGTCTATGCGAATCTCGGCCAGTCCGACAAGGCCCTTTCCTATTATCGGCAGTCCCTGAGTCTGGATCTGCAGCTCCAAAGGCCGCAAAAGATCGCGCTGGCCCAGAACAACATCGGGATGGAGTATTTTCGGCTCGGCCGGTATGAACAGGCGCTGGATCATCTCAACGAGGCGCTCCGGATAGAGAGGGGACTGAATAATCCGCATAATATCGCCTACCGGCTGAATAATATCGGCGCGGTCTATCTCCGTCAGAAAAGATATCGGGACGCCGAGAACGTGTTTCTCGAGAGGATGGCCATTGGAAAGCGTATGGCCAGGACCCGGTTGATCCATGCCGGCTTGATTCAGGTTTATCTGGAAACGAAAAGATACGACGAGGGCCTGGCATTGCTGAAAGAACTGCCTCCGAACTGGAGGGATAACAGGAACCGCCGCATGGAGTATCACACCCAGTACGGCCTGGCCTTGAAGGGCAAGGGCGCTTTGAAGGAATCGGCGCAGGAATTGTTGAAGGCGGTTTCCATCGTCGAAGAAATAAGGCGGGCCGTGAGCGAGCGGAGCGGGTTTTTCGGCGGCGGCGGTTATATCAGCCGGGTCACCCCTTACAGCGAGCTGATGGCCGTTTTGTCGGAAAGGGCTGTTCGGGGAGATGAACCGGACGACCTTTTCAGACCCTACGGCAGGGATCTGGCATCCGCCGCGTTCTATTACGCGGAACTGACCAAGGCGCGGGTGCTTCTTGAAATGATGGCGGGCTCGGTGAAGAAATACAACGACCCGCAGATCCCCGCCGATGTAAGAAACAGGGAATCAGGCATTCTCAAGGAGCTTTCAGCCATAGAGGACAACTGGGAGAATGTCTATGCGAAGGGCGAAGCGGTCGTCAAAAGACTCTCGGATAAAAAGGACAGACTGACGAAGGAACTTGACGCGCTCGTCTCTTCCCTGAGGAAAGATTATCCGCTCTACGCCGCCATCAATTATCCCACGCCGATGCCTGCCGAAGACCTGCCCTTGAGGGAAAATGAAGTCCTGCTGGAATTCGGGATAAGCAGCGACGCCCTGGCGGTGTTCGTCGTCAGAAAGGGTGGCGTCCATAAGATCTATCGAAAAAACATTTCAAGAGAGGAGCTGACCGGGAAGGTACAGAAATTGATAGAACCCTTAAGCTCTGACGGGCGGCCTGAATTCCCGACCAGGCTCGCAAAGGAGCTTTACGATACGCTGCTCTCCGATGCCTTGAAAGATGTGAAGGATACGGAAAGGGTCATCATCGTTCCCGACGGCATCCTGGGGCTCTTGCCCTTTGAGGCCCTGGTCGTGAAGGATGGCAAAGACAGCCTCTTTGCCGGAGACAGATGGGTCATCACCTACGGCCAGTCCGCGACGGCCCTTGCCCTGACGAGGCTTGTAAAACCGGCCGCGGCTGTCAAATCCCTGTTTGCCATCGGCAATCCGATTTACGACAAGGCCGATCCGAGATATATCGCCTATCAGCAGGGTCAGCCGCCGCCTGCCGCGAAAGAGCTGAAGCAATACGCCTATCGCGGAGTGACGATCCTGCCGAAACCCGGCGCCGCGGGCGATGCTCTGGCCTGGGAAGACGTGACCTTCACGCCTCTCCCGGAGACGGAGGATGAGATCAGGGCGATTGCAAGACTTTTCGGAGTGAAGCCCGGGCCGCCGGATATCCTTCTCGGCGTTTCGGCGACAGAAACCAATTTCAGGAATGCCCCGCTCGAGGACTATCGCTATCTGCATTTTGCCACCCATGCCGACCTGCCGGGAAAGGTCCAGGGTATCAAGGAGCCTTTCATCATTTTGGGACAGGTCGAGAACCGTGGAAGTGACGATGGGTTCCTGACCCTGAGCGAGGTGCTTGGGTTAAAGTTCAATGCGGACATGGCCGTTTTATCGGCCTGCTCAACGGGGAAGGGAAGGATGACGGAAGGAGAAGGGGTGGCGAACTTTGCCAGGGCCTTCCAGCATGCGGGTGCCCGGAGTGTTGTCGTGAGTCTGTGGGAAGTAGCTTCAGATACGGCTGTCGAATACATGACATCCTTTTACAGCCACATCAAGTCGGGCAAAAGCAGGGCGGAGGCATTGAGGCTGGCCCGCAAAGAGATCAGGGCAAAATATCCCCATCCCTTTTACTGGTCTGTGTTTGTCCTGTATGGAGAGGGATAGACAATGCCCCCGGTGAAGACGAAACGAAGGGGCACATGGAGAACGTGATGGCAGGATTGAAGTCGTAAATGTCAACATGCAAGTATCTGACCCCGGGGTCTAAGTAACACAAAAGGAGGAAGAGATAATGAGAAGGATTATATTTTTAGGTGTGTTCATCATTTCATGCATGCTCCTGGAAGGCGCCTCTGTTGCCTGCACGGACTTTCAGGTGAAAGCAAAAGATGGAAGTGTCATTATCGGCCGCTCCATGGAATTCGCGATGGGAATGGATTCCGAGGTCGTTGTGTTCCCCCGGGCAAAGAAAATGGTAAGCATGATGCCTGATGGAAAGAAGGGTATCCGCTGGAAACCGAAATACGGCTATCTGGGCATCAACGCGCTTGGCGTCAAGCTGGGGTTCCTGGACGGGATGAACGAAGCCGGGCTG
>Ga0268276_1003913_pt1 | contig 11002 bp, 14 predicted proteins | sample saktaG_4_FD_190145 | JGI IMG/M metagenome (GOLD analysis project Ga0268276, IMG submission 190145) | Saline water microbial communities from Sakinaw Lake, British Columbia, Canada - sak_2010_1_5_45m | ecosystem: Environmental > Aquatic > Non-marine Saline and Alkaline > Saline ...
ATCCATAAGGTGATCGGGTCTTGCTACCGGATCCGTACCGGGGTGAACAATCCTATCATTAGAAAGCCCCTTATCAGGTTGGCCATAAGCGCGATAGTCACCGGCTTCTTGGTTTCCATATTGGAGGCGGTGTGCACAGCCCAAATTTATCTACCTACCATAATCTTTATTTTAAAAACCACGGGTCCTAAATTAAGGGCATTAGGCTACCTCTTATTGTATAATCTTTTGTTTGTGGTTCCGCTATTGATAATATTCTCTTTCGCCATCGCCGGCACTACCTCAGACCGATTTCAGAAGATTTTGAAAGGGCATCTGGGGCTAGTTAAGATATTGATGGGCGTAATGTTTCTGGGGATGGGGGTATTTCTTATTTGGAGGGCATAGCATAGAAAGCCGGTCCTGTAGAGATTCTTTTTTTGAAGTAGAATCTTTGTTAGAATTGGAAGAAGTATAAATTTATTAATATCCCAAGCCTCCCTAAGTCTTAGGCATCCTACCTGTATGCAGAGAGTCCTTTCGTTACCGAAAATTACCGAGCGAGTGAGGGGATTTAAGGGGTCCGTGAGCGGAAAGAAGAACCCTCTCAAACCCCTTCCGAGCTGTATACGGAAAGGACATGCCCTTGTTGAATTTGATTGCCCGTCCTGAGCGGAGAGAATTTTGATTGGGCCGGGTGAGGGAATAGGAAGGTATTTTTGATTGTTAAGGGTGGGCAAAAGCTATATAATAAACGTACAGATTAAACGATATTATTTTACACAGTAAAGCGTAAAGAGAAAGGAGGGATTTGACATATGGCAGTAGAGAAAGCCGGTGAAAAATATAGGTGCAATGTATGCGGCAATGAAGTTACCGTAACAAAAGTTGGTGGGGGAGAACTTGTTTGCTGTGGGCAACCCATGGAGAAAACAGAAGGTTAAAGAAAGGATAGATTTTCAATAAAAGGAGGTAGCCATGCCTGATTTCGGAAATCCGTTTTCTGGTCTTAAGAAAGACCGTAAAATAACGAATGAAGAGCTAATCCGCGCGATAAGATTTATGATTGCAGCAGAATATGAAGCAATCCAGCTTTATATGCAGCTTGCGGAGTCAACAGATAATAAATTGGCACAAGAAGTCTTGAAAGATATCGCGGATGAAGAAAAGGTGCATGCTGGCGAGTTTTTAAGATTATTGAAGGAACTTGCTCCTGATGAGCAAAAATTCTATGATAAAGGGACTAAAGAAGTGGAAGAAGAGATAAAAAAGAAATAATTAATAAACCGGCTCAATCGTGCTGACAGTGGCGTGAGATGATCCTGGGATTTTTGAAAAAGATTAAAAGATGTGCATGATATCGTTAAAGAAAGCGATAAGGTTGTAGCATTGTAATATGGAAAAAGAAATCAAATTAAAACCCATAGGCATAATTCATACGCCATATAAGGATGCCAAGGGGATGCCTATCCAGGGCACTTTCGAGAAAGGTGTTACTGGCCGTATTGATATTTTCCCAGAATATGAACAAGGGCTGAGAGATATTGAGGGGTTTTCACATATTATCTTAATTTATCATTTTGATAGGTCTGGAGAAGAGAAACTTATTAGCAAGCCATTCCTTGAAGATGAAATGCATGGAATATTTGCCATAAGGAGTCCTCATAGGCCAAACCATATCGGGTTTTCTATTGTAAAACTGGAGAAGGTCAGTGGCAATACTGTGACTTTTTCCGAAGTTGATATGCTTGATGGGACGCCTTTATTGGATATTAAACCGTATGTTTCTCATTTTGATTCAAGAGCGAATGTAAAGAACGGTTGGCTTGATAAACATTTTGAAAACGGGAAGATACCCAGGCGGACTAAACTAAAATGAAAAAATCTACATTCGCATCTTTGGTTGCCAAATGAATGTTTGCGATTCGGATAATGGTTATACCCCTCCTGTGCCGTCACCCTATCTTTTGTTGTTGTAGCTTAAAGAAAAACCTGCCTATATTCAAATAGCCATTTCGTTATCGAATTTACCGGTGAGAATAAAAGAAAGGCCTCTCAAATCTACCCCGAGCTGTTTACGGAGAGGCCGCCCTTTCGCGCAATTTGACTACCCGAGAGAATTTTGATTGGGGCTGGTGAAACCCTACATATATAATCCTTGAAGGTGTATAATATTAAAAAGAGGTGTTTGAAGAGAATTATCAAAGTGTCTCTTTAAATTATACGAGGAGGTTGATAATGAAAATTCCAGATGAGGTGAAGGAGATATTTAAAAATGAGAAGTGTCATCAACTTGCCACTGCCTCAGCAGAAGGTGTTCCAAACGTGTCTAACATTGGAGGAAAGTATTTACGAGATGATGACGCTATAGTAGTTGTGGATAATTATATGAAAAAGACCATAGCCAATGTTTTATCAAATCCGAATGTATCAATTTTAATAAGAAGAGAAAGGGTATCTTATCAAATAAAGGGGAAGTGCAGATATGTAAATGAGGGGACCGAGTACGAAGAAGCTAGAAAATGGATGAAATCTGTGGCGGAAAAATATCCAGCAAAAGGCGCTTTGATAATCACAGTTGAAGATATATTCGATTCAACTACTGGACCCAATGCGGGTGAAAGTATATTATAATTTGAGGCAGAAAAAACAATAGAAAAACATGGTAAAAACTAAAACAAAGAAATATTATAAATGCTCACGATGCCATAGAACGATTGAGGAGAATAATATATGCATTATTGATGATAGCCAGGTTTGCGTGATTTGTTTATACGGTAAAACAAAACCATTTAAGATTTATCCGATAGGTATAGTGAAGAATGTGCTTATGCGGGCAAAGAAGGGTTTTGGTACTGCCGGTAAAGAGGGAATATCACGCATAGAGTTATTCGAATCACAGAAACCTTTCTTGTATAAACTAGAAGAAGAAAAAATTATTACTGTTGTATATTACCTGCACGAGGCTATTTCGATAAAATCTGTTTTTAATAGAGGTTTGGATAGTAAAAAAGTAGGAGTTTTTGCGTCACGCACTCCTTACAGGTTATCTAAGATTGGCATTCAGGATGTCAAACTGTTAAAAATAGAAGGGGCTACTCTCTACGTTGAAGGATTGGATGCTATTAATGATACACCGGTTCTCGATATCAAAATGAGATGGAGTAATTTCGACAGATAATATTGGCATTACTAAAACAAATTTAAAGAATTTTCTTGACAAAAAAGATAGAATATGTTAGTCTTGTCTAACATATTGATCTGAGTCAAATATCCCGAGGGTTAAAATGAGCGCCAAAGAAAAGAAGATAAGCTCAAGTATGGAAGATTACCTTGAGGCAATAGCTTTTTTTAAAAGAGAAAAAGGCGCCGCAAGGGTGAATGATATTGGCAGGTTTTTGCGCGTTAAAAACTCCAGTGTCAACGCTGCTTTAGCCACTCTTAGCAAGAAGAACCTTGTTGTGCATGAAAGGTATGGTACCGCGGGACTGACTCCCCAAGGGGAAAAATTAGCAAACGACATTCAAAGACGGCATGACACGATTTTTAAGTTTTTATCTGAGATATTAAAAATAGACCAAAAAACAGCGCAGGTTGACGCCTGCAAGATGGAGCACGCTATAAGTCCCGTAACCTTTGATAAGCTGACTAAATTTATCCGTTTTGTGGAGATAGGCTTAAATGGAGAGACGCCCCAGTGGCTAAAGAGTTTCAAGCATTATTTAGAAACAGGGAAAAAATTGAGCTGTAAAATGCGCGTGGCCGCTTTAAAACAAAAATAACTATATTTTTTTAATTAATAAGTTAGACTTGTCTAACTTATTTGTTAACACAGGAGGATTGATGAGTCAGTTTGAGGTGTTGAGTAATTTAAAGGCGCATAGCAAAGGCAAGGTCCGGCAAATATCAGGGCATGGGGCATTAAAGAAGAAGCTCCTTGATATGGGGATTATTCCGGGAAGTGAATTGGAGGTCTTGAGGGTCGCTCCGCTTGGGGATCCCATCGAAATAAGAATAAAAGGATACAACCTGTCTTTAAGGAAAGAAGAGGCGAAGCAGATCCAAATAGAGGTTTCGTAAATATGAAGAGTTTATGCGATATTAAATCAGGGTGCTCCGTGGCAGTTATCTGTATTCGCGGTGGACGAGGCGCCTGCCACAGGCTGACAGAACTTGGCCTTTTGCCGGGCGAGAAATTAACAATGCTCCACAACTCAAGCTTTGGGCCGGTGACTATTTGCGTAAAAGGCTCAAAATTATCTATCGGGCATGGATTGGCGCAGAAAATAATAGTCAGGGAGGAATAAAAGATGGCTAAGGGAAAATTAATAGTAGCGCTGGCAGGAAATCCCAACTCGGGAAAATCTACAATATTTAATAATCTAACCGGGGCTCACCAACATGTGGGGAACTATCCCGGGGTAACAGTTGAGAAAAAGGAGGGGCAGAGAGTCTATAGTGACTATGAAATAACCTTTGTGGATCTTCCCGGCACATATAGCCTGTCCGCGTATTCGGAAGATGAGGTTGTGGCTCGTGATTTTATAATCAAAGAGAAGCCAGATATGGTTATACATATAGTCGACGCTTCGAATCTCGAAAGAAACCTTTATCTATATACACAGTTGCAAGAGCTTGAAGTTCCGGTAATCCTGGCAATGAATATGAGCGACATCGTTGATAGGAGAGGTTCTAGAATCAAATATACCCAACTTTCCCAATTTTTGGGCAAGCCGGTTATCCCTACAGTCGGCAATAAGGGTAAGGGCATGGAAGACCTGCTGGATGCCGTAATAAATCTACACGAACGAAGGATTAAGGTAGAAAAGATAGGAGTCGATTATGGAGAAGAGATTAAATCGGAACTGGACAAGATATCGGAGCTCCTTACGAAAGAAGGGGGCGTTCTGGACGAATATCCTATTGGATGGCTTGGAGTCAAGCTTTTGGAAAATGACCCCTGGGTAATAAAGCTCATTGCGCAGTTATCCGGTGGCCAGGAGATTCTCCTGCAGAACGAGAAAAGCAGAAGCCATTTAAAACATCACTTTTCTGATGATCCGGAAGTTATAATCGCGGATAGAAGATACGGGTTTATCAGCGGTGTCTGCACCCAGGCGCAGAGTCATACTGTGGAAGAAAGGCATGATCTTTCCGATAAAATTGACAAAGTCGTACTGAACAGGTTTCTGGGACTGCCTATTTTTGCTATTATTATGTATGCAATTTTCAAGTTTACCTTCACCTTTTCCGGGCTGGTGGTAGGGTGGTTTGAAAAATTCTTCGAAAAGGCGGGAGAACTCGCCTCCAGTGTTATTCCGGAAGGTTTAATACGCTCTTTTGTCGTAGACGGACTTATAGGAGGAGTCGGCGGAGTGTTGGGGTTCTTTCCGCTGGTTCTTTTTATGTTTTTCGCGATAGCCTTCTTTGAGGATTCGGGTTATATGGCGCGCGCCGCGTTTGTCATGGACCGGATAATGCATAAATTCGGCTTACATGGGAAGTCTTTCCTGCCGCTTATGATTTCGACAAACGGATGCGCGGTTCCTGGCATTATGGCGTCCAGGACGCTGGATAATAGGAAAGACAGATTGATAACCATGATGGTCACGCCATTTATGATTTGTGGAGCAAAACTTCCCATATTTGCCTTGTTTATTGGGGCATTCTTCGCGGTGGAGCAAGGGGCAAATATCATGTTTTTGATGTATGTCATAAGCGTCGCGCTGGCGTTTAGTTCAGCCTGGGTGCTTAAAAAGTTTGTTTTTAAAGGGGAAACCTCTCACTTCGTCATGGAACTTCCTCCTTACCGTATCCCAACAATCCAGGGGCTGTTGCTAAAGATGTGGGAAAGAGGCTGGCTTTATATAAAAAAAGCCGGAACAATCATACTTCTGATTTCTATAATTATCTGGGCTGGCTTTACATTCCCGCAGATGGGGACTAAAGAAGGAATGAGTAAGGAAGCGGCGCCATCCGCTCAAATGGAGCAGAGTTTTGCCGGAAGAATAGGTAAATTTATTGAGCCTGCGATAAAACCCCTGGGGATGGATTGGCGGGGAGGGGTCGCTCTTATGGCAGGTGTCGCGGCAAAAGAGGTTGTAGTGAGTACCTTAGGAACAATATATAGTTTAGGTGAGATTGATTCCGGAGAAGCCGAGCCATTAAAGGATGCTTTACAAAAAGATCCAACTTGGAATCCGTTGAAAGCTATGGCCTTCCTGATATTTTGTCTTGTGTACCTGCCCTGTTTTGTCGCCATGGCCGTTTTTTACCGCGAATCAGGAGCGAGTTTAAAGTGGACCCTGTTTTTAATCTTTTGGACGACGGTTATGGCATGGATGGCGTCGTTTATTGTATATCAAGGTGGCAGACTATTAGGGCTTGGGGGATGAATATGGAGAAAACGAAATTGGAAGAAATCATCTCTATCATAAGACAGGTACATTATGGCGAGGTGACTATCACTATTCATGATTCTGAAATAGTACAGGTTGAGAAAAGCGAGAAAAAGCGTTTTAAAACGCAAAAGCGACTGCACACACAGCAGAGCTAGTTAATCTAAACAATACGACCGACTGGACGACTAGAGGTAGTGTAAAGGAAAGGAGTTTAGCATGCCTCTTAAATTGTTCAGCGCGGTTTTTTTGGCAATAGCCGTTATGTTGTTATGTCACGGTCAAGGTTACGCCGACGAGGTTGACTTCGCGGCGGAAATCAGGATGCTTAAAGCAAGGCTTTCGGAAGTCAATGCTCTGAAAGCCAGAGTTGCGGAACTTGAAAACCAAGTGGTCGAACAGAAGCGGAACATGATTGAGCAGAAAGGAACGGTTGAGCAGGTAAGAAGGTCACTTATACAGCCTATGCCCGGTGAAGAGCTCATCAAATATGAGCCCGGAGAGGGGATTGAACTGCCATACGGGTTTAAGATTCAGGCGGACGCTACATTTATTGTGCAGGGCACGCCAAACGCCAATAACGCCGGTGACGGCGAATCATCGCGCTGTGACGCCTCATGGTCGAGCGACATATTTATCGAGAAGGCGTTTGATGACTGGGGATTGGCGCTTATGCACTTGGAGCCGGGACAGGGCTCTACCGTAGAAAGCGAATTATCATTGTACAGCAACGTCAACAGAGACTCCAATGATACCGAAGCTAATATCCCGATTACCGAAGTTTGGTACGAGCACTATCTCTTTAATAAGCAGGTGGCCGTGACGGCAGGTAAACTCGATCCGGCCAACTATCTTGATCAGAATGAATACGCGTTCGATGAGACCACTCAATTCCTCGGGCGTATCTTCAGGAATTCCCCTGTTATAGAATGGCCCGATGATAATACGCTCGGAGGCGTTCTGGCCTTGGCTCCGGAATTTATGCCGTATGTCGCGGTTAACGCAGCCTATTATAACGCGGATAACTCGTATGAAGAGATCTTTAATAAGCCGTTCATATCGACCGAGATTTCTTTCATGTCTGCCAAGGCATTCGGGTACGATGAGAATATGTGGGCAGGTAATTATCGCTTCTATTGGTGGTACAATGGGCTTGACCACGCAAAGCTTGTTGATCAAGGCGAGTCGCCTGCCGATGACTCAAAACTAACTAATACCGGTTTTGGTGTGAGCTTCGATCAGATGATAACCGATATATGCGGCATCTTTGGCCGCGCGGGATGGCAGCGTCCCGATGTCGATATAGTAAACGCTAATCCTAACGTGGCACCTGTCGAAGGCATGTGGTCATGCGGCTTACAACTAAACGGCAAATTGTGGCACCGTGAAGACGATGTGCTTGCGGCAGCGGTGGGGCAACTCTTCCCAAGCAAGCACTACAAAGATGCCGGTAATGGAGGCGCCGCCGAAGGCCACTTGGAGGTTTATTACAGGGCCCAGATTACCAAGAACATAGCGATCAGTCCTGATTTTCAGTGGATATGGAATCCGCGGGGTATTAGCGAGTCTCACCAAGGCGACAACAATACGATATTCGTATATGGCCTAAGGTGCCAGGTAAACTTCTAATAGAGTATTCTATAAACAAATGATGCTTGACACAGAAAATAAGAGGTGATATATTCATATTGTTAATGAGAATAATTCTCAATAGGAGATGAAGGTGCTGAATTCACCTGATAAAAAAGTGTCATGGCATTACGAAAAGTTGAGTAAATGCTGCTGCAGGTTAACCAAGCCGCGACAAGCAATTTTAGATATTTTAAGCCGTACAGGGAAACATTTTAATGCCGACCAAATTTATAAAGCCGCGTCAAAGATATCCCCCACCGTGGGATTAGCCACTATCTATCGCAATCTTGAATTGTTAGCTCGTATCGGTTTAGTTTGGAAATTCGATACAGGAAATAACAAGACTATGTATGAGATAGCCGAGTGCCGCGAGGAAAGCCATCATCATCATTTAATATGTAAGAAATGTAACAGCACTATCGATTATTTCGGTTCCATAGATAACGAAAAAGATTTCATACGAGATAGAGAAAAAAAACTTTCAAAGAAGTATAATTTTAAAATTGAAAATCATTGTATCGATTTCTACGGTTTGTGTAATAAATGCAAAGATAGGGAGTAGTATTATTTTTTTCATTTCAAATGAGAATGATTATCATTAACGACAAAGGAGGTGATTAAAATGCCAGGTGGAGATGGAACAGGCCCTATGGGAATGGGACCGATGACGGGTCGAGCGGCTGGTTACTGTGCCAATAATTCTATGCCGGGTTATGCAAATCCAGTAGCCGGCAGAGGCGGGTTTGGATTTGGCCGGGGCTGGGGTAGGGGCCGGGGCTGGGGACGTGGTTTTGGCAGAGGGTTCGGCTGGGGGCAGGGTGCATATCCTTATGCGTACGGGTACCCAAATTACGGTACTCCTTATATGGTTCCTTCGTATCCCGCTAATGTTACTCCGAAACAAGAAGCGGATATGCTGAAAGCGGAAGCTAAGGCCATGCAGGAAGAGATAGACGCTATTAATCAGCGCGTAAAAGATCTTGAATCTGCTCAAGCATCAGAGAGCGGTAAGTAATGAGTAAAGAGTAGGTGGGGATGGTAAATATTTAGCTATCCCCACCTTTTATAACCGACATAGGGATTTTTATGGTGGGTGAGCAAGTTTCTTTCGTAGTAGCGTTTACGGCGGGTATCTTGACGTTTCTTTCCCCTTGCATCCTGCCGCTTGTCCCGTCGTTTATCGTGTATATCACCGGCGTATCCTACAGCGACCTCAAAGACGAGCGCAAGCATATCACGAAGAAGACGCTTTCCCATACGCTCCTCTTAATACTGGGCTTCTCGGTCGTTTTTATATTAATGGGACTCACAGCCACGGTGGTCGGTAAAGCGCTTTTCCAGTACCAGAAGTTCATTCGTATCGGCGGTGGGCTGCTGATCATACTCTTTGGCCTTACGTTGACAGGTATTTTAAAGATAGGCTTCATGGAAAAGGACCACCATCTCAATATTCATACCAAGAAGGCGACATACCTCGGTTCGTTCCTGGTTGGCGTAACCTTCGCGGCTGCATGGACGCCGTGCGCCGGCCCAATATTCGGCTCCATACTCGTCATCGCCGGTACAAAAGGCAATGTTGCCGAAGGGGCAAAACTTCTGGCTCTCTATTCAGCGGGGATAGGCGTGCCGTTCATCCTGATGGCCCTTGCGATGAACTCGTTCCTTAAGTACTTCAACCGGTTCAAGGGTGTCATGGCCAATGTCAGCAAAATAGCGGGCGTATTACTGATTCTGGTGGGTATACTTATAGCAACTGATTCGCTGAACATGATCTCGGGAAAGATTTTAAGCCTTTTCGTAAAATAGGAATATTATTATGACAGGAGCCAAGATATTAATAGAAAGCCTTAGCAGGGCAGGGGTAGAGGTGATGTTTGGCTATCCCGGCGGCGCGCTTTTGCCTATATTTGACGAGATTTATGATATGGATATAAAATTTATTTTGACCCGGCATGAACAGGGCGCGGCGCACGCCGCTGATGGATATTCCCGGGCAACGGGGAAGGTGGGAGTTTGTATCGCCACAAGCGGTCCCGGAGCCACGAATCTCACTACCGGCATTGCCAATGCTTATATGGATTCTATACCTATGGTTGCTATTACCGGACAGGTGAAGAGTTTTCTGATAGGCAATGATGCCTTTCAGGAAGTAGATACCACCGGGATTACCCGTTCGATAACCAAGCATAACTATTTAGTTAAAGACGTAAAAGATTTAAGCAGGACTGTAGCCGAGGCGTTTTATGTTGCCTCCACCGGCAGGCCCGGTCCGGTATTAATTGACATACCATCAGATGTTCAGATGGCTGATACCGAATTCATCTGGCCTGAGGTTGTGGATATGCCCAGTTATAAACCCACATATTTTGGGGATCCCGGTCAGATTAAGAAAGCGACTAAACTTATCGCTAAAGCTAAGAGACCGGTTATTTATGCCGGAGGAGGCGTGATTACTTCCGCGGCGTGTTTAGAATTAAGGAAATTGGCCGAGAGGATAAAAGCGCCTTTAACCTGGACATTGATGGGTGTAGGATGTTTTCCGGTGACGCATGAACTTTCGCTGGGGATGCTCGGTATGCATGGCACTGCTTACGCGAATCACGCGATTATGGGATCCGATTTAATTATCGCGGTGGGCGCCCGTTTTGATGACCGTGTTACAGGAAGGCTCGATGCCTTTGCCCCCGATGCCAAAATAATTCATATCGATATTGACCCGACGTCAATTAGCAAGAACATAAAAGTAGATATTCCGATAGTAGGCGACGCTAAAAATATCTTAAGCGAACTACTGGTGCAGATTAAAAAATCCACCAATACAGCCGAATGGTTTAAGACGGTTAAGAATTGGAAGAAAAAATACTCCTTAAAATATAAAGACAGCGAAAAAATCAAGCCGCAATATGTTATGGAGCAGACTTACGAATCTACCAAAGGAGGCGCTATTATTACCACCGAAGTAGGGCAAAATCAGATGTGGGCCGCGCAGTGGT
>Ga0268276_1003915_pt1 | contig 10997 bp, 14 predicted proteins | sample saktaG_4_FD_190145 | JGI IMG/M metagenome (GOLD analysis project Ga0268276, IMG submission 190145) | Saline water microbial communities from Sakinaw Lake, British Columbia, Canada - sak_2010_1_5_45m | ecosystem: Environmental > Aquatic > Non-marine Saline and Alkaline > Saline ...
AACATCAGCATTGCTTTCTCTTAAGATTTTTAAATTATCTTTTTGATTACTTTTTAAAATCATTTCAATCATAATTTACAAATGTAAACTTTTATATCAACTGTGTAATTTGTGTCTGGGTTGCTAATTGTTATTGCATCAATACCTGTTGTACTATATCCACCTGCCACATACAACTTTCCAAAAGGTGTTGCTGTTGCAGAAGAATTAACTTTTGTTGTTAAATAATATAATGGAACAGGATATGAATCTGCTGTGTATTCTGGTACAATAATAACCAAACTTGCATCACTCGAAATCCCCCCTAATGAAATTGATTCGTCAGCTGCTTCTGCCGTCAATGTAATTTCTTGAATTGTAATTTCTGAAAATTCATTTTCAACCAATAAATCTTCTGTTGAAATATTTGTGGTTGTTGATGAAACTGTTTCATCGATTTTAATTTCTCCTGAAATTGATAGTGTTTTACTCATAATTTTAATCACTTTTATTTTTTTTTATATAATTATTTATTAATTTCAATTCTATATTTATATTCAACTTTACCATTAAACATACCTCTTGGAACTTCTTCTATTCTTACATTATCTTTTCCATATTCTTGTTCAAATGTATATAAATATTTTTTTGCCTCATCTTTTGAAGAATAATCTCCACTAAAAGATGGCTTCCAAGATTCTTTTTTAACCTCTTCCCATTTCCCATTAATTAAATTATATTCTTTATCATTACCATCTAATGTAAATGCTTTGTTTCCTGAACCTGAAATTTCTGCTACAATCTTTTGTCCATCAACATCAATTGTTCTTGCATACTCTCTTAAATTTTTGAGTTTCTCTTTATATGATTCTCTTATATTAAATTTATCCATTGGAAATTCTGCTTTCCATTCGTCAAGAGTTCCAACTGGACCTTTTCCATCTATTTGATATTCTCTATCTTTTTCGACCGTATCTTTTTTTCCATATATAACTCTAATCAAATTAATTGTGTTTTCTTTTAACGATTCTTTTTTCATTGCTTTTATATCTGATTCCATTTTTGGAAGTTGTCTATAATATTCCCAACCAAGTTCATCTGTATGATTTGTAATAATGTGTGTTATAAATTCATCATCACTTGGGAACGTTCCATTTTGTTCATATTGTTCTTGTATCCATTTATAAGTTGGCAAATGTTCAGATTCAATCTTTTTTGCAGCTTCCATTAGTTGTGATTCATCACCTTGAACATTTGAATCCTCTTTAAATGATTCTTTATTTATATTTTTATAACACTCATCACAATAATCTTTTCCGTTTTTTGATGTTGCATAATCAATACTCACAACTTTCCCACATTTGTCACATTTAATTTCATCCTGATTAATATATGTTTCTGATTTTACTAAATTATAAACTTTCATTTGTTTTAATTTTTCTTTATAAGGTCTTATACCCTTTTGAATTAATATTGCAATTGCTTCACTTCTATAAATTTCATCAAGTAAAATTGAATTATTTACTATATTATACATTGTTTCTAAATTTGCATTATATAGTATTTGTGCTGCTTTTTTTGTTTCTTCTGGGTTTGAAAAGAATAGGTGTGTATTTTTTTCTTTATAAGATTCTTTTTTCATCCAAGATAATTTATCTGACATATAAATTTTCTGAACTTTTTTCTTTTCTTCATCAGTTAATTCATTAAATTGTTTATTATATTCTTTTTTTGCAATTTTATTTATTTCTAAATTCATATTATTTGATTCTTTTTTAATAATAAATTCACTTTTATCATAAGCTCCTTTATTACTTGCACTTAATGTATCAATATATTCCTTAGCCTCATCCTCAGTAGAAAACAATGTACTCGTAAATTTGGTATTTGGCATGTTTTTATAAAATACAAAATAATTTTCTTTTAAGTTTTTTAATTTCCCTTTATAATTCATTTTTACACCATTATTATTTTTTATTATTGATTCTCTTATTTTTGAATTTAAATTTAGAAAATGCACACTTGTTTTATAAAACCAATTTGTTATAAGTCTATTAAGTTTGATTAAATAATAATTATCCTTAACTTCTTTTATTTCACCTATATAACCGTCTGCATCTACCATATCTCCTATTACAAAATTTTCCTTTAAATTTTTAAGTTTTTCTTTATATGATTCCTTTTCATTTGTATCGTTATTTTTATAAATATAACTTGAAAAAACACTATCTATTGCATCTTGTGTTTCATCTTCAATATTTTCATATATTTTATTTATTTCTTCTAAATTAAAATCATTTAATTTCTCTTTTAGTTTTTCAACTCTTCTTACTGGTTCATCTATTTTAACATTCGTATCAAAAACCATATAATTATCAACAGCTGTTTTTAATGATTTCATTGATTCATGTATTAACTTTGCATTATCATTTATCATTTCATATGGTGCATACCTTCCACCACGATTAAATCTTTCAGTTGCTCTTTCAATAGATTTATGTACTGGAATTTCGGTTGAAACTAATCTTGTTTTATATCCATTACCCTTTGCTGATTCTATATTTTCTAACGCTCTTTTATAACTTTTCATTGTTCCATCTAAAATAACATTAAACTTATTATCTAATGCATGACTTAAAGCTTTTTTTAATATATCAGAAGATTCTTCATGTATAATCTGTGAAGCATATCCTTCGTCATATTCTGGTAACATTTCTTTTATATCATCTGATGAAAGTATAAGAGAATTTTCATTTAATTTATGTTGTTTTATAATTGATGTTTTTCCAGAACCAGGTAATCCAGCTAAAAATACTATTTCTGGTTCTTTATCTGGTTTTGCGTTTTCAAATATTCTTTTTATTATATCATCGTGAAGTTTTTTTCTTTCTTCATTATATTCTTTAAATTCATTTGTATGTAAATCTTTTGTTGTTTTTCCTTCATCAACTAATTTTTTATATTTTAAAATTATTGCCTGCTTTTCAGGTGATATACTATTATTTCCGTTTTTTATTGCTTCATCAACCTTTCTTTTATTATATATTTTAGACCAATTATCTTTACTAAATTTATTTCCTGATATATATCTTCCAATTGGAGTATATCTCCCAGTATCAATTTGATTTTTATAAATTTCTTTTTTACTATATTCTTTTCCGTAATATTCATCTGCTTTATTTCTTTTATTAAAATGCATTGTTGGGTCAAAGTCTTTTCCATTAATTCTTACCCATGCATGTTCTAATGGAATTGGAAAATCATTAAATTGATAAAATCCTTCTACATATTCAATTTTCATTTTACCAGAATAATTGGTAACTAATTTTTGTGCATTTGTAAAACAATCTTTTAATTTTGGTTTTTTACCTTGATTTTTATAAAATTCATTTATTTCATTTAATTCTTTTTCTTCTAAATCTATAATTTTAGATTCTTTATAATTTAACATTTGTTCTGAAATAAATCTTCTTTGAGCTGGGTTTTTAGAAATTTCCCTAAGTTTTGTAAAATAATTTGATATCTTATTATTCTCTGATGGTTTATCATTATTTATTTTTTTATCTTTTTGATTATTGTTATTTGATATTTCTTTATCTTTCTTTATTTCAATTTCACTTTTGTTACTAATATAATATTGACCACCATTAGGACCTGTTTGAACAGTAACCCCCTCTGGTACATCATTTTGATTTTTAATATAAATTTTATATTCTCTTAAACTTTTAAGTTTTTCTCTATAATTCATATTAAAACACTAATAATATTTATTTTTTTAATTTTGCATATTCAAATAATGTTTTTTCTAAACGACAAAATAAAAAGTACCCAATTACTCCAATGATTAAAGCTTTCCACCAAACAATGGAGAAAGCCAATAAAAATATAAAAACAAAAAATCCCATAAATGGATTTAAATCAGCTGTAATTATTTTCTCAAATAATTTTTTTAAAAATAGTTTTAATCTTAATGTAAATGAAATCATATTGTTTACCTTTATAAACCCATTAGGGTTTGTAACCTTTACCATTTACATTAGTAAAAAGGTTACAAATTTAAGAGCAAGGAAAATAAATATTCCCTTTCATATATATTAATATATGTTTATATATATAAACCTACTATATTTTTTTCTTAGAATAAGGTGTGTACCTAAAATAAGTAACACACTTAACTGGGTCGAATTTTGTTATAATAAATGACGATTGTCTGAGTATCATTACACATTTTCCAATTGCATTTAAATTAGAAACTTTTTTTTTCTCATTAATTTCTTTAGTAATATCTTTTACACAAAACCATCTGGATTTATTAGCTTTTAAAAATTGAAAAACTGCTTCTTGACTCATTTTATAACCTCTTTATAACTTTTATTATATTAATTTTTATTGGTATATAATATATAATATATATACTGCTATATTTCGGTTGTTCTTTTTGTAAATATACCATGAACCATTCTACTTCATTTATTGTTATATTTAATTTTTTTTTTAATTGGTGTTTAGTTATTATTTCTCCTCGACACATATTGGGAAGAATATCATTAAAAAAATAATGCTTGATTTGTAATTGAGTTTGTTCCCTTCCTGTAATGCAAGCTAAATTACTCATATATTATATCCTCCCCCATCCCCCTTGTTTTTTCAGTCTTTTTAATTTTTCCATTATAGTTTCAGATTCAATCTCTCTAACCTTATTCCCATCACTTATTATTTTTGATGAACTAATTGTCATATCTTCCCCGGTATTTAATCTTTTAAAATCAAGTGGTAATAATGCTAATGTTGTTGCAGAAACAATATCTCCATGTCCATATTCTTTTGTTGAATCACATTCAAAATTATAATTAAATCCACAATAATGAATATACTGTAAATCATCATTTAATAAAGTTATATCCCCTTTTATGATATATTTTTTTAAATTAGTATGTAAAAATTCCTTTAATGGTATTTTTTGACTACCACCTGTATTTATTCCTAAATTACCTCTTATTCCTTCAACTATGTCTGGATATATCTTATGTAATGTTTGCGCTATTTGGAAACCTTGACCATTTGCATCAATTCTAAATTTTTTTAATCCAAGTTCTTTCCATTGAAAAACAATATCTTTACATAATTTTTCCATATCTACTAAATCAACTTTTCTATTATAGTATAAATATCTTTGAATAAATTTATTTTCAATTTTTTGGAATATAACAATCGCAAAGTAATCATTTACAGAAGCAACATCAACACCACCATAGTATTCACCTTGCTCAAATATATATTTCATATTCTTAAGTTCTGTATTAATACATTCCATCACTTTTGAAGACGGATAAAATTGTTTTTCACTGTCTACAGGAATTGCTAAATACTCTTCTGCAAATCTATCTTCATCATCAATTCTTTTTTTTTCAAGTATTTTTAAAGAATGCCAAGGTACAATTGGCACCAGTTCTTGTTCTGTTATAGGTGTTCCTCTATCATATACGTTTAAATCAAATACAGGCCACTTATATAGTCTCACAGATGCATCTTTTTGCTTACTCACTTTATCGTACCACAATTTAAATGGTGTTGCAGCACCTTTTAAGGTAGTTCCAATGTTCATTTGAAATTCCATTTCTCCTTCAAAATCAGAACCTGCAGAAGAATCCCTACACGCAACATATATATTTTCAAAGTCTTTCATGAAATTGGATTCATCAATTATACCTGCAGTTCCATTTATTCTTAATCCCCTTATTGATTCTGAAGCAGAATTAGTTGCTGGAAAAGCCCTATGCTCAGTACCATTTGGGAATACAATTCTCATTTCTGAATCCATATTACATTTTGCAGGGTCAAACGGATACATATCACCATTTGGCAGCCTAATAGGTGTCATATGATTTATTATTTTTTTTTCTTCTCTAATTAAGTCCTTCGCTCTTGTTGCATTTAACCTAACATATGGTACAATTTGGTCTGGATAATTATATACAGCCATCAAATTTGATATTATTGTAGAAGTAGTAAATGATGTGTTTCTTGATTTTATTACACATCTGCTTTTTGCTTTATTTCCCATAATTGCGATATCTTGTGCATGAAATTCTTGTTGATGGGGTGTTAAAATATATGGAACCCATTTTTTATTAAGAGCATTAACTTTAAAAATACTCTGAATAAGTTTTAAATACTTAATCTGTTCAAGAGTAAGTTCTGGTTTACTGTACCAACTTTTTATCATTCTTCATCTTTATCCGTTATGTCATTTTCAATTCCTTCTTTATTTTCATTTCTTTTCAATATAAATTCTTTATCCATATCTTTATTCTTAAAAATATCTTCTAATCTTTTCATATCATCTGTTGTTGATGCTTTAAATTGTAAAAGTCCTTTATCTATTTTAAATAATAATTCTACTACTTCATTACACGTTTTTTGTATACTTTGCATCTCTTTAAATCTCATATTGATACTATAGTATTTAGAAATGTTTTCATACTGCTTTAATTTCAATAAAAGTATTTTTGAATAATCAGGGTTATCACTATTTAATTCTATCCCAATTCTTGTAATCAAGTCTAAATTTGTTGTTTCGAGTTCTTTTAAAATTATATCTTTATCTGTATCTTCTTCCATATTATTTACCTATATATAATTATATTATTATTGTTTTTCATAAAAAATAAAACTACTTTATATTTTTTCATTCATCTTCACTTCCTGTTCCTGAGTCATCTCCTGCTGAAGAAGAACCACCACTGGACTGACCAAGGTCATCATCTACATCATCTGGTCCATTTAATTTATATATATTCATTTTATCACCTTTTTCTTTTCAAGTATTTTACATAATTTATTATATTCTTTCCAATTAATTTTAAAACTTAATTGATATATTTGAGAATTGAAAATAAAATTTACTTTACCTTGATTATATTCAATTGCTAGAATTTCTTTTTCTCCTTTGTTAGATAAAAACATTTTTTCTGAAAATTCATCACTCATTTTATTACCTCCAAAAATTCTTTTATGTCCTTGATGCTATTCCTATCAAATTGGTAGGGTTCATACATATTATTTAAATAATCTAATAATTTTATATCCACCAACACACCTAAAGAGTATAGCCCAAGCAAACTAGATTTTGCAACAATTTGGCTCATGCCATCATGGGTGTTGAATCTTAAACATCCTTGATAATTTCGTATTTCTTTATCCATTTGTTCCTCAGGTATCTGACCGTGATAGATTATATTATCTTTACTATCACCATTAATACCATAAATATGAAATTTATAGTATGGATATTTAATAGCTAATTCTTTACACTTGTCCACCCCATATTCTTTTTCTCTCCCTGGATGTGCGTTCATAAATAATTCAGGAGTGGTCGAATGCTTATAACAAATCTGATAATCCTTTTTATCTCCAAAAAATAATGGAACTATCATTGCATCAATTCCAATGGTTTTTAGTTCATATTGCAATTGTGTGTTGTGGCAATAATGCTCTGCGTCTTTTTGTTGGATAATTTCTATCCATCTTGGGCTACTTAACAATCTAGAAACATCCGAACCATTCCAAAAAACAATTCTTCGACCCTTATGATTTTTAAACACGTCATAATCCTCTTGAAAGTAAAGCCCTTCAAATAAAGTATCTTCTGTGTTGTTGTTATAAAACTCTAAGGGTATTTTATCTCCATAAAATTGCATACCACTACAATAGTATTTTTGCATTCATTTCACCTTTTAATCAAAACCATATTTACTTACTTCACTAATTCGAATTTCTATATTTTTTATTTTACAATCTTTTATCAATTCTGAATCTATTAAAAAATACTTATCTTCTTCGATTTCACATTTTCCTCTCCTTGTATTATGAATGATATAACATTTATTACATTTTCCTTCTTTTTTTCCAATACGCAATAACATCATATCACTTCCTTTTCTTTCCATTATTTTTTATATGCCCTAAGTATGGCTTCTTTCTTAATTCCCAAATAGTTTTAGTTTTTAATATCTTCTTTTCAGTCATATCAAACATTCACCTCATTTTTTGCATAACCTTTTCACCATCTAACTTTTTCTAAAATATCTAAAACTTCTTGTTTGTTAAATTTTTCTTTGGTATTAGCTTCCACTTCCTCTTTTATTTCTCCTATTTTGCTTAATCTTTCCATAAGTTTTTTATTGCCTATAATGGCTTCTAAATTTTGATAGTAAGATTCTTTATCCTTATTAGTAAATTCTACCCTATTTATTATTCCTTCTCTTTCAAAAATTATTCTATAACTATTTTCTATGATTTGTCTCCACCCAGACATCCTGCCAAAACCACATCCCCCAACAACTGTGTTTTTTCCTATATAAATAATTTCTTTCTTCCAGGGCTGCGAAATATAAGGTGTACCACTATCGTGCTCTAAAACTATAAAAGGAGTATATATACTATCGGGGAAACCATAATCTACACTTCCTACAAAATGAACATACAAGGTATATCTTCTGTAAGTGCTATCATTTATTTTAAAATCAAACAAAAAATGATTTTCCATATCTCTAAAATTGTTTTTTACTAGTATCGCTTCTTTAGTTACTTCTGTATTCAAATATTTTTCACGAAGACATTCACTGCACAAATCTTTAATTGTATTTGAATTTTCGAATCCAGAAAATACTAAACCACATTTTCGACAAGTCACTCCAAACTCTTGCATATGTTTTTTCCAAGATTTTTCTTCTTTTTCCTTTTTTTCTTCAGGAGTTTCTTCTTTTTTCTCTTCTTCATTTTTTTTATTTTTCATTATTTCATCTCCATTTCAATGTATAACACATTACCAAAGTAACCAATGTAAGCCCCTGGAAAGTCTAATTCTGACCATTGGCTTATGTGCTTTTCATTTTCATTTCCAAACACTGCACCTTGCTCACTGACAACAACGGGTGTTACTATTATTATACGTTTAGCGTGTTGCTTCATTAACTCAATTAATTTTAACCCATCTTCTTTGGTTAAATGCTCAATCATATCCCCGCAATAGATTAAGTCAAACGTTTTTATATTTGTTGTTGTATCAACAGGAATATCTTTTAATACATCAATAGCATTTCCATAACTAATGGTATCATATATTTCTAACTGTAAAGGTGTTATATATTCTTTAAATATTTCAATACCATTAATTATTGTTTTCCAATTTTCTTTTTTATAATTCCCACCCCAAATATCCGTGTATTCTCTAAACAACATTCCCTTAGAACCAAATCCAACACCAACGTCTAAAATGCTTTTTGGTTGTAATTCTAATATTTTGTTACACAAAAATGTTAAATGATTCGGTCTGCTAGTCGGCATTATTCCACCTCGTTTATACTAAACAACCAAGTTGGTGTGATGTTAAATGATTGTATTGCTTCATATCGTTTATCTATTGTTTTTAAATATTTTGTAATTTCTTCTTTAATTTTATCCGTTTGACATTCAATAAAAATATCGGGCAAATTTCTATAAATTGTATTTGCAGCGCCTTTTAATATTTTCATTCCATAGTTTGCAGCATCAATTTTTATCAATTTAACTTTTTCTAATTTAAAGATGTCTAATTTCATAACTGGTATTTCAAACGGGCCACTTTCGTCTATTTTGTGCATTCCAATATTGTCTGGATTAATTAAAAATTTAGCAATATAATTATCTTCACCAATTGCAATATTAAATGGATTGAGATTTGCTAAATTATTAAGTTTAATATTCATTAATAAATTATAATAATTTTCAAAATCTGGTTCAAACGAATAAACTATATCAGCAATTCTTGAAAAAGGTAGTGTGTGAGTTCCAATACAAGCCCCAATATCTACAAATACACCTCCATTGTAATTTTTTTGAATATATTTAATCATATTTTCTTCATAATATACACCATAATTTAAAAAACTCTGTATATGCTCTTTTGGATTTGTAATATTAAATTTAAATCCATCAACATTTACAATATTTAAAATAAAATTTTTTTTATTATTTTCTGAAAAGTGTGCAAATAAAGTCCCTTCATCTGTTGCTGTATCTCCAATTTCTGTCCATCTTTTGCTATTTCCAGGACCAGTCAATTTTGCCATTAAATAAGCAGCTGATTTTGAATTTGCATTTAAATCAATTGCATCTAAAGCAAATTTTCTAGCATCTTTATATCTGTTTAAATTTATACAACAACCAGCAGCCATTAAATGAGCTTCTGCATATTCAGGGCCATTGCTAATATTATTTTTAGTTGTTTCAATATATGATTTATATATTTTTAATGATTCTTTCCAATCCTTTTTATAACCATAAGCTCTTGCTAAATAAAACTTTTCTCTTCCGCAATTAGGATTTTCGGTCACATATTTTTTTAATATTCTAAATTCTCTGTCTGGGTCTTTTTCATGGGCTTTTGAATATCCAATATAATGCTTTATTTCTGCAATCTCTCCAGTACTAATACTTAAATAATTATGAACCGGTTGATGCCACCTAACATTAACTATTTTATCTCCTTTACTATATTGTCTTTTAAATAAACGAAGTGAATGTAATGAAAATATATTTTGATAAACATCATCATAACATTTGACTAAAAATGCAGTTCTTCGTTCTTCTGGATTATCAATTATTTTTCGAATTTTTTTAATCCCTTCTGGCTCAAGAAATTCGTCTGCATCAATAATATACACCCAATCACCAGTGCACTTATCCAAACTTTGATTTCTTGAAAATGAAAAATCATCTCTCCATGAATACTCTTCTCCTGAATAAACTTTATCAGTGTATTTCTTACACAATTCAATTGTATTATCTGTACTTCCAGTATCTACTATTATAATTTCATCAGCTTCTTTTACTGATTCTAAGCACTTTTCTATGCACGAACTTTCATTCTTTACTATCATGGAGATTGATAACTTCATTTCATTTCACCTTCTTTGAGAACTCTGGGTTTAGTTCTTTATCAAGTTTAATCATATCTTTGCAGTTTTGTATATTGT
>Ga0268276_1003916_pt1 | contig 10984 bp, 9 predicted proteins | sample saktaG_4_FD_190145 | JGI IMG/M metagenome (GOLD analysis project Ga0268276, IMG submission 190145) | Saline water microbial communities from Sakinaw Lake, British Columbia, Canada - sak_2010_1_5_45m | ecosystem: Environmental > Aquatic > Non-marine Saline and Alkaline > Saline ...
TGAAGCAGTGTTAACTGGAACAAAATGTGCTGAAAGTATAATTTCTATTTCCTAAAATTTTCTTGCTTTGTTTTGCATTAATGCATCAACTAGTGTAATTGCTGTCATTGCTTCAACCACAATAACTGCTCTTGGACAAATGCACACATCATGTCTTCCTATAACTTCAATTTGGGCATTTTTCATATCTTTTGAAATAGTTAATTGTTTTTGTGCAATTGAAGAAACAGGTTTTATTGCTACTCTTGCTATAATATCCTGGCCAGTACTTATTCCACCAACTATTCCTCCAGCATGATTTGAAAGAAAAATAACTTTTCCTTTTTCAATTCTCATTTCATCATTATTTTTTGAACCAAATGCTTCTGCTACTTTCACTCCATCTCCAATTTCTACACCTTTAACTGCATTAATACTCATTAATGCACTTGCAAGTTTTGCACTTAATTTTTCGTAAATTGGTTCTCCTAATCCAGCAGGAACACCTTTAGCAATTACTTGGATTATCCCACCTAATGAATCATTTGCTGCAATTGCTTTTTTCATTTTTTCTTTAATTTTCTTTTCCACACTCAAATCAGGGATTCTAAGTTCATTTTCATAAATATTTTTAATATCATTTTGGGAATATTTTTTGCACTCAATTCCTGCAATTGATTTTACAAATCCCATTACTTCAATTCCTTCTTTTTGAAGAATTTTTTTTGCCACTGCTCCAGCAGCAACTCTTGTTAGTGTTTCTCTTGCTGAAGCTCTTCCTCCGCCTCTATGATCCCTTATTCCGTATTTCATTTGGTAAGTATAATCCGCGTGTCCAGGACGGTACAAATCTTTTATTGAATCATAATGCGCAGAAATTTGGTTTTCATTGTATGCAACAATGCAAATTGGAGTTCCTGTAGTTTGCCCTTCAAAAGTTCCTGAAAGTATTTTAGCAGTATCGCTTTCTTTTCTTTTTGTTCCAGCAAGTCCTTCGCCAGGTTTTCTTTTATCTAAATCTTTTTGAATATCTTCTTCACTAAGTTTTATTCCTGCAGGACATCCATCAATAACGCATCCAACTGCAATTCCGTGGCTTTCGCCAAAAGTAGTTACTTGAAATAAGCTTCCAAAAGTATTGTTATTCATAAAATCAATTCATTAATATCAATTATTATTGATTTAGTTTAGGTTATCCCACTATATATTCATTATCCTTACCTTACTAAAATCATATACATTATTTTTATTCTAATTAATTTTTAATATTAAGTGTATTATATTTTTCAATAATTAAATTTGCACAATCCTTAACACTCATTTTTGAACTATCAATTTCAAAATCCTTTGCCTTATTGTACAATTCCTTTCTTTGTTCTAGCATATGAACTATCTCTTCAAATGGATCTTTATCAGTTAATGGGGGTCTGTTTTTATCATTGTATATTCGATTGTAAATTGTTTTTGGATCTGAATGCAAAAGACAAACAATTCCAGTTTTTAGTAATTTAAAGTTTTGTTCTTTTGTTATTATTCCTCCTCCGCAACTTATAACATAGTTTTCTTTTTTTGAAACACTTTTTAAAACAGAAGTTTCATACGCTCTGAATTTTTCTTGTCCTTCAGATTCGAAAATTTGTGGAATGCTTTTTTTAGCTAGTTCAACAATTAACACATCAGTATCTGCAAAATTTAATTTAAGCAATTTAGCTATTTCTTTTCCTATAGCAGTTTTGCCTGTTCCTCTATATCCAATCAGAAATAAATTTTTCATTTAATTCTCACTTTGTTCTTTTTTCAATTCATTAATTAAAATCTCTCGCATTATTTTTCTCGGAGCATCTTCTTTAGTAAAAATTTTAAATTGAGCATAAGCTTGTTCTAAAAACATTTCAACTCCGCTAATTGTAGTGCAACCAATTTTTTTTGCCTCTTTGATTAAAAGTGTTTCTAAAGGATTGTATACAATATCAAAAATTATCATTTTCTTGTTTAAAATTTCCTTTCTAATTGGCATTTCATTTACTTTAGGGTGCATTCCAACAGGAGTAGTGTTAATCAAAATGTCGCACTTATCATTAATTTCTTTAATATCCTTTACTTTGCAATCAAATACTTTCTCAAATTCTTTCGCTTTTTTTATTTCTCTACAAAAAACAGTTACATTTGCTTTTTCTTCACAAAGTCCAGCAACAATTGCTCTTGATGCTCCTCCATTTCCAATAACATAAACTTCTTTCCCATTAATTAAGGTTTTTTCTTTTAAAGCATTTATTGCCCCAAAACAATCAGTGTTGTAACCAAATAGTACACCATTTTCGTTGTAAATTGTATTAATTGCCCCTATTTTTTTTGAAAGTGGATCAAGTTTATCAACAAATTTCATTGCATTTATTTTATGAGGAATAGTAACACTATAACCAATAATTCCAAGAGTTTTCATTCCAAAAATAGCTTTTTTTACATCACTTATTTCAAAAGCTAAATAAATGTAATTTAGATTTTTTTCTTTAAGTGCAGCATTGTGAATTAAAGGGCTTTTTGAGTGTTTAATAGGGTTACCAATAACCCCTAGCAATTTTGTTTCTGTATTAATAGTATTCATTAATTTCACCGTTTTAAATTAGTTATTAGTTATGGCTGGTTGCCTCAACTGCTTTATCACTTTCTTCGAGTAGAAAATTTCCTTTCTTAAAATACTCTGCATTTTGTGTAATTTTCTTTGAAAGTTTTTCTTGATTTTTCTTTTTACAAATTTTTTCAAGTTTTTTTGCTTCAGAAGTAAAAAGTTTTCTAATTTTTGCGTTATGCGGGTTAGTTATTTGAATCTCTGAGTAAAGTGCAGGGTTTTGAAGAACAATTCTTGACATTTCCATTAAAAATAATTTGTAATTAGGACTTGCAAGCAAAATCGTTTCTTCAATATCTTGTTTTGATTCTCTTAACACACTTGAAGAAACAAACATGGTGTAATGGGTTAGTCCCTGAACTATTGACAAAGTTTTATCATGCTTTTCTGAAGTAGTAGCTATTACTTTTGCCTGTTGTTTAATAAAAAAATCCTTTAAAATTTGAGCTTTTGTTTTTCCATTAATATCAATCCATGCAACAGGTTGGTTTTTGATTCCATTAATTCTCGGTCCATGCATTGGATGAACAGAAACTAGTTCAACATTATTCTTTTTGCTGAATTTTAAAAACGTTGAACAAATTTTTTCTTTAACAGAGCAAAAATCAAATAATATTGAACCTTTTTTCATTTTTGGAATTATTTTTTTAGCAATGCTAGGAGCACTTTCATTTGGAACTGAAAGACAAATATAATCATACTCTAGGTAATTTGGATTTTCCACTGCATTAACTTGTATTTGTTTTGCAACTTCTTTCACTTTCTCAAAATGCCTTGAAGTTATAAAAACATTAAACCTTTCTTCTTTGAAGATTTTTGCATAAAACGCCCCAAATGATCCGCTTCCGCCAACAATAAGTAAGTTCATTTCATTTTGATTTAAAGAAGAAGGAATTAAATTATTTGAATTTATTAAGGATGAATTTAGTGGATCCATTATTTCTTTTTCCCCTATTTTTTAATGAAGTTTTCTTTAAAACTATTTAAAAACATTGATTTGAGTAAAATGATTAGAATAATTAGTTTAATAGAGGTATTCCTTTACTTTTTTTAGATTAAATTCGATATTCGTATTTTTTACTACGTTTTTTAAACCAATAATTTATATAAGATTATATATTGAAAAGGATTTTTATGAGTACAATTGTATTAAAAATCGGAGGAGGAATTCTTAGAGATAAGAGTTCTTTTGACAGAGTAGTTAATATTGTTTCTTCTAAAAAAGAGAGTGGGGAACAGCAAATAATAGTAATTTCTGCACTTTATGGAGTAACTGATTTTTTAATAAATAGTTTAGAAAAATGCATTAATCAACCTGAACAAGTTGAAATAATAATTAATTCTCTAAAAAAAATGCATACTGATTATTTAGCATTTGTTTTAAATAAAAAAATAAGAGAAGATGCTGAATTTGTTCTAACTGATAAAATATCTATTCTTGAAAAATTTCTTTACGGGGTAAGTTACTTAAAAGAAATTAGTCCAAGAAGTAAAGATCTTGTTCAGAGTTTTGGAGAGAGATTAAGTCCTATAGTTCTTGAAGCTTTTTTGCTTGATGCTAAAATTAAATCAAAGTTTATTGATGCTCAAGAAGCAGGAATATTATGTAAAGGGCAATTTGAAAATGCATTAGTTGATTTAAATAAAACAAAAGAAAATCTTACAAAAACTGTTTTTCCATTGCTAAAAGATACTGTTGTTCTTCTTCCTGGATATTATGGTGTTGATGCATCGGGCGATGTGAAAACATTTGGGCGTGGTGGAACGGATTATAGTGCTGGAGTTATTACAAATATTTTTGATGCAAATTTAGAGATATGGAAAGATGTATCTGGATTTATGACAGCGGATCCTAAAATTGTAACTAATGCAAAACAAATTGAATCTCTTAGTTATGAGGAAGCAGAAGAATTGGGTTACCTTGGTGCAAAAATACTTCATCCAAAAACAATTGATCCTTTGCGTGAAAAAGATTTATGTGCTGAAATAAAAAATGTTTTTGCGCCAGAAGTAAAAGGGACAATTATTTGTTCAACTAAAAAAATTCATTCAACAATAGTTAAATCAGTAACTGCAATTAAAGATTTAGCAATTGTTTCAGTTCAAAGTTCTTGTATGGTTAATGTACCTGGATTTGCGAGTGTTCTTTTTTCTAAACTAGCTGAAAATAATATTTCAATTGATTTGATTGTTACAAGCGAAGCTTCAATTTCTTTTAGTGTTGAACCAAAAAATGTTGATTTAGCTATAACTTGTGCGCAGAGTCTTTCAGATCAATTTCCAATTATAATAAGAGTGGCAAAAGAACTTGCGTTAGTTGCTGTTGTGGGTGAAGGTATAAAAGAAACTCCTGGAGTTGCAGGAAAGATTTTTAGTTCAATGGGGCAAAATGGTATTAATGTTGAATTAATATCGCAAGGAGCTTCAGAAATTAACATCACTTTTGCAATAAAAAAATCCGAAGTAGAAAAAGTAATTAGACTCGTTCATGAAGAGTTTATACAATAATAAGGGGATGAAAAAATGGAGAAATTAAGAGTAGGAGTACTTGGAGCAACCGGAATGGTTGGTCAGCAATATATAAAATTACTTGAGGGTCACCCTTGGTTTAATGTAACTTACTTAGCAGCTTCCCCTAATTCAGCAGGAAAGAAATATTTTGAAGCAGTTAAAGGAAGATGGAGTATGACTAAACCCATACCTATTAGTGTTAGTGATTTGATTGTAGAGGATGCAAATATTGTTTCTAATGCTATTGGTAAATGTGATTTTGTTTTTTCAGCACTTGAACTTGATAAGGATGCAACTAAAAAATTGGAAGAAGAATATGCAAAAAATAACATTCCTGTTGTATCAAATTGTTCTGCAAATAGATTTTCTTTAGATGTACCAATGATACTTCCTGAAATAAATCATTCTCATTTAGATATGATCCCTATTCAAAAAAAGAATCACGGATTTGAAAAAGGATTTATTATTGTAAAACCAAATTGCTCAGTTCAGAGTTACTTAACTCCACTTTATGCACTCCAAGCTAAGGGATACAAAATCTCTCGCGTAATTTTATCTACAATGCAAGCAGTAAGTGGCGCAGGATATCCTGGAGTTCCTTCACTTGATATTGTTGATAATATTATTCCTTTTATTTCTGGAGAGGAAGATAAATCTGAAAAAGAACCACTTAAAATTTTAGGTTCTGTTAAGGATGAAAAATTTGTAAATGCAGAAGGAATAAAATTTTCTGCGCATTGTAACAGAGTACCAGTAATTGATGGTCACACGGCTTGCGTTAGTTTTGAGTTTGCTGATAAAGCAAACAAACCTACAAAGGAACAAATATTAAAAATTTGGAGCGAATTTAAATCTCTTCCACAGGAACTAGATTTACCTTCAGCACCATTGCAACCAATCATTTACACTGAAGAAGAAAATAGACCTCAACCAAGAAAGGATAGGGATTTGGATAAAGCAATGGCAGTAGTTGTTGGAAGACTACGCGAATGTAACGTATTTGATTATAGATTTGTAGGATTAAGTCACAATACAGTAAGAGGAGCAGCAGGCGGAGGAATTCTTAACGCTGAACTACTCAAAGCAAAAGGATTTCTTTAACTATTTTTTAAAAAAGTGGCTAAAATAAATTAGCCATTTTTATTTTTTATATTCTTTTTTCATATATTCAAAAGTTTGTGCGAGTCCACTTTCCATGCTTGTTTTTGGTTTCCAATTTAACTCTTTTTGAGCCAATTTTGTATCAAGTACAATATCTCTTACTTCTCCCTTAATTGCATCTATGTGTTTCGCTTCGCCTTTATAATTTGATATTTTTTTTAGTTCATTAAAAATTTGGTTCACACTATATTGTGTCCCATTTGCTAGATTGAATAATTTGTGTTCAGGATTTTTTTCTATTGAACTAACAATAAATTCAGCAAGATCAAGAACAAAAATAAAATCCCTTGTTTGTTCCCCATCTCCAAAAATAACTGGCTGTTCCCCTCTTAATATTTGATCAGCAAATAACGAAGTTACTCTTTTGCATTTAGGATCATCTCTAATTCCATATACATTTCCAAAGCAAAAAATCAAATAATCAAGGTTGTGAAGTTCTTTGTATAATTTAACATAGTGTTCTGCAGTGTGTTTTGATATACCGTAAGGTGAGGTTGGTTCTAGGGAATGATTTTCATCAACCGGCAAGTACTTTGGGTTACCATATCTTGCGCCTCCAGTTGAAGTATAAATAATTTTTTTTACTTTATTGTTTTTACAAGCTTCAAGCACGTTAATTGTTCCAATAATATTAGTTGTTGCATCAAAAATTGGTTCTTCTAAGGATTTTCTTAACATTACTTGTGCAGCAGTATGAATTACAATTTCTGGTTTTTCATTTTCAAAAATTTTATTAATTTCTTCTCCCTTAGTAATATCAGCAATAATTAATTTAGCTTTAGGGTTTAATCTCTCTTTTTTACCAGTACTCAAATTATCTATTACAACTATTTCATAATTCTTTTTTACAAGTTCATCAACCAAGTGACTCCCAATAAATCCTGCTCCACCCGTAACTAAAACTTTCATTTTTTTCACCATTTTATTACTAATATTTAGGTTTATTTTATTTAAGTACCTTGTAGTACAAAGATAATTGATTAATTTTAAGTTACTTTAGCCCAAATGGGTTAAAGTTTGTATTTTTATCAAAGTAATCGATTTGTTCTTTTCTTTTTAACCAATTAATTATCTTATAAGTTAATGGAGTAAAAATTATTTCTACCCCTACTTTAAAAAAGTAATTTGAAATTATTACTGCTATTAATAATTCAATAGGAAGTATCCCTAAAAACGCAATTGTGCAAAATATAATTGTATCAATTCCTTCTCCTACAACAGTTGAGCCAATTGTTCTACTCCACAAATATTTTCCTTTGGTAATTAATTTCATTTTTGCTAAAACAATTGAATTAGTGAATGCTCCTGCTAAGTATGCAATCAAACTCGCAATAACAATTCTTGGAGTCATCCCTAAAATTAATTCAAATGCAGTTTGGTTTTCCCATCCCGCAGCTGCCGGGAGATATTGAACTATTGCAAAAATAATTGTCATTAATGCAGCACAAAAGAATCCAATCCAAATTGCTTTTTTTGCTTTCTTAAATCCATAAACTTCAGTTAAAATATCTCCAAAAATATAAGTTAAAGGGAAGAGTAAAGTTCCTCCATCAAAAGTAAAAATCCATAATGAAAGAATTTTTGTTGAAGCAATATTTGAAATTAATAAAAATGAAACAAAAAGTGCTACAATATAAGCAAAATAGGATTCAATTTGCTTTGAATCTTGACCATTGCTTTTTTCTTTAATTTTTAAGTTATTTTTTCTTTTCATTATAAATAAACAGCTAATGAATGGTTTTTTTAAATCGTTACAAACTCTATTTAGCCCTTAACCTTCATAGAATGTTTACTTTTTTAATTTAAAAAATCTACTTATTCAGCTCTTTTTATTATTTAATCTAATCAATATTCTTCACAAGTAATGTATTTTTCGGGGTATTGGTTAGAATAATTTTCGCACATTCTTTTTAATTCATCCGACATTGATTCCACTTTAATTGATATTTTGCCCTTACTTTTCCCTAAGTTAGGCAATTTAAATAAATCAACATTGTTAAATTTAGACAAGAAAAAATAAATACTTTCCAGATTAACTAATTTTTCAATAGCATTAGAATTATTAATTTCTCTACAAAACGACACGCGTATTGATTCTAAATTAATTAATTTATCCAAATTTTTTAATTCAGTAACTCCTTTATCACAATCAATATCAAGTCGCCATTTAATTGGAACCTCTTTAAAAATTGAAAAATCAAAACCATCATATTTTTCAACAATAATTTGAAAATATTTAAGATTAGGTAATAATCTTAAAAATGAATAATCTTTAATTTTACCTCTATAGGTAAAGGTTAAAGAATCCAAATTCTCTAAATTTTCTAAATAATTTGCTTGTTCTTGACTTAATTCATCAACATATAAATCTTTTATAGATTTAATATAATCTAACTGTTTTACATCCTCAGGAATTGATCCAAAAACAGACACATCCTCAAGCGAATTTAAATCTGAAAGTATTTCTAAATCAAATCCTTCACTAACCCAAATTTTTTTTAAATTATTTAACTTTGAAATAGCTTCAAAATTATCTAACTCATTTAACCCTATCATATCCAGAAAAATCAGGCCTTGCATAGAGTTTAAAAAATCTAAATTTTTAATTGACTTATTTCCTGATAAATCAAGTTCTTTTAAATTTTTCAAACTAGTAATATAATAAATATCATCAAGAGACAAATAACTCAAGTCAAGTTTTGTTAAGCAGGTTAGTTCACTTATGTCTTTTAATGCCTCACTACCTCTTGTTTTAATTTCTGATTCAAGTTTTGATTCAGATTCTTCATCTAAAACTACAAAATACCCATCATCAGTGTAATTTAGATAATCTTTTTCCTTTATTGCGTTATAATTATTGTTTGAACAAATAATCTCAACTTCTTTATTATTTTTGGATTCATTAATTCTATCAGTAATTTTTTCACTATATTGACTTTCAATAGATTTTTTTTCTCGAATATTATCCCAATAATTAATCATCATACAATTTTTTGGTTCTTTATTAAACAAAGTAAACGCAGTATAACAAAAATTTGTTGCGTGAATCCAATCAAGTTTGTTCGTATTTTTATTAAATTTTGAACAAACAGATGAATCATTAGAAGTATTAGGATTTTCTAAATAACACATTGTTATTAATTCGTCAGTATTAGAAATAAGATCTAACTTATAATTGTTTAATGCTTTATCACAATAAGAACTATTTTTGGAATAAGTTCCCAGAATGGAGTAACAAGCAATAATAGACGTCTCATCTAACATATTTGAACATAATTCTTCGCCAGTGTCAACATAATGTTTCAAAGCAATGTCAATATATTTTACAAAGGATTTGTCTTTTGTGTGAAGATAAACTTGATAATAACAATTTTCTACATTTTCTAAATAATAATTTTCCACATCTTCTAAAGCATTACAAAAACTAGCATCCTTATACTTAATTGCTAAATTAGTGCAAAGAGACTTATCTTTTTCATTTTCACAATTTTTTAATAATTCTTCTTTTGATAAAGTTCTTTTTGAATTTAATTCTGTTTGTTCAAAATCTGAAAACCAATCTCCTTTACTACACCCCTCTAACAGATAATTTTCAGGAATGTAACTTAAATATGATATTAAATCTGGATTAGAAGAATCTTTTTTTTCAAGAAAATTACATTTAGAAAGATCTTTTGTTTTATGAACTACTTGTAAAACACAGGAAGCATATAATGAATATTTTGTCAAATACGTGTACCCTGATAAATCAGAATATTTTATTTCTTTACACTGCGTAACATCTGAATAATCGATTGCCTTCTTCGTAAAAATTAGGTCTTCACAAGAATTAGCGCCAAGAATAGAATATAATGTTGGCACTTTGGCTTTATTGCATAAAGAAACATCATTATTTTGAATTGCTAAAATAAAATAACATTCTCCTTTAACTTTTTCTGAAAGTGAATTACAAAAATAATTATCTACAGGTTCTTTAAAAAATAACTTGCACCAATCAGAACTTTCCTTGTCACTAATTTTATCACAAGTACTTGCTGAAAAGTTAGGGTCAGATTCATACGCATAAGAAACGTTTGAAATAGTTGAAAAAGAATACTCCTTATCTTCTTGTTCAGAAATTTTTTTATTTAACAAATAATTTACATATGTTTCAGAGTGATTAGCAAGAGTATAAATCTTTTCTAATCCTTCAAGAGAATTTGCTCTTTTTATATTATCAAAAAAATTAATATAATTTTTATAAAATTCAGGTTCTTCATTAGATTGACAAATATTTTTTTTATTCTCATCTGAAACAAATTCGCAAACACTATTATCTTTTGTATAAAAGGAATAATAACTTAAACACTCATCAACATAGTAACAAGCCGAATTATCTACACATTTTTCCATTTTTATCTCTGAAAGATCTTGACCTATCCTTTTTTCTTCTGTACAACCTAAAAAAAAGAAAATACCAATTATTAAAATTAGTAATAAGATAAATTTTTTATTCAAAATTATCACAACACCTTCAATCATTTCAAATAATCTGAATTACTTAAACATTACAAATATATAAACATATTTTATTTAAGGGTTTTGGTGAAATCTTATCGGGTTAGTATTTTGATGTGAATTTTTATTATTTTGTTTATGTGTTCTATGTTGTAGGTTATTGCTTTTATTGTTACTGTTTTTTGTTGATTTGATGCGGTTCGAGCA
>Ga0268276_1003918_pt1 | contig 10981 bp, 7 predicted proteins | sample saktaG_4_FD_190145 | JGI IMG/M metagenome (GOLD analysis project Ga0268276, IMG submission 190145) | Saline water microbial communities from Sakinaw Lake, British Columbia, Canada - sak_2010_1_5_45m | ecosystem: Environmental > Aquatic > Non-marine Saline and Alkaline > Saline ...
CCCCGAGAGCGCCGACTCGACGGCGAACGGCACGAGGATCTTCCCGTCCCAAACCACCGGCCGGCCCGCGCCTTTGGCCACGATCGCGTAGTCCCATAATCCATTGACGTTGAGCCACTCTTCGCGGACCATCTGCGGCCGCGGGTAATCGGGAAGGACCAGGTCGGGCTTGACCTCGGCCGCCCACCGGGTCATGATCCGGCCTCCGACGGGCTTCCATTCCGTTGCAGGCTCCGTCTTGCACGCGGCGATAGTGCTCAGAAGAGCGATCGTCCCCACGATCATTGCCGAGGATTTCTTCATGGCGGTACTCCTGTCAAGGGATTAGTAATTCATCCGGGCCGGACATGTCAATAACACAGCCCAAGTTCCCCGATACTTTTAGGGATCCGATTTTTGCCGGCGATGTCCGGAGGCGGCCACCGACATGGGGGCCGAGGGGATCATCGGAGGGAGCATAAGCGGTGATTTAGTCGATCAGCGTGCCGGACGAGGGCAGTTTCAGGGGAAACCGCCAAAACGTGTTTGAGCTCGGCGTAGCGTACGCCGAGCGAGTTGTTTTGGCGCCGAGTCCGGTGCGATGATCGGCGTGAAAAATCACCGCAGCGAACGAAGATGATCGCCGAAGCCCCGTCGTGGCCGACATAGTTGAATTTCCGGGCCGTTTTTTATAAAGTGTTCTGTCCGATGAGGAGACAACCCATGAGCAACCAGGGCCAGGCCCACCCCCTCGAAACACTGAACCCGAAGATCCGTGCCCGTTTCCCCATGATCGACCGCGATTCCCAGGGAAATCCGCGCATCTACCTCAACACCGGGGCGGGGAGTCTGACCGTCGATACGGCCTCCGAAGCGGCCTTAGACGCCCAGCGCCGGCTCAACCCGATGCCCGGCGTCGTCGCGGCGGGCGAAACCGAGACCGCCGGGCTTCACGAGCGTGTCCGCGGCTTGGCCGCCGATTTCCTCCACGCCTCAAGCGGCGGCGAGATCAGCTTTCATCAGTCGGCCACGGCCGCCCTGTTCAATCTGGCATTCGCCCTGCGCGGCGTCCTCGGGCCGGAGAGTAACCTCGTTGTCACGAACCTTGACCACATGGCCAACGTTTCTCCGTGGGAGACCGTCTGGGGAGACGGCTATGGCTGCGAGATCAGGCGGGCCCGGGTCACGCCCGATGGGCGGCTCGACGTCGGCCATCTCCTTTCGCTCGTCGACGGCCGGACCGGACTTCTCGCCTTGACTTCGGCCTCCAATGGGACGGGCTCGATCGTTCCGCTGAGTCCGACGATCGCCGCCGTCCGCGAAAGGGCTCCGCATTGCCTCGTCGCCGTCGATGCCGTCCACCTCGCCCCCCACGGCGTCTTGGACGTCCAAAATGCCGACTGCGACTTCCTCGTTTTCTCCGGATACAAGGTCTTCGGTCCCATGCAGGGCGTTCTTTGGGGCAAAGCGAGGCTGCTCGAAAAGCTTCGTCCCTACCGCGTCGAAACGAACAAGAACGATTCCCCCTGGAAATTCGAGATGGGCATGTTGAACAACACGGCGCTGGCAGCCCTCGGGGCCGCGCTGGAATACCTTCTTTGGCTGAGCGACCTCGTCGACCAAAAGAGGGACGACAGTCCCTCGAAATTCCGTTCGGCCATGACCGCGGTCGCCGAATACGAAACGGGACTCACGCGCCGCGTCCTCGAAGGCTTCGGAAAGCTCGATCCGGCGCGGTTCCGCTTGTTCGGCATCTCAGACCCGTCCCGCGCCGGCTATCGTGTTCCGACCTTCGCCTTCGATATCGCCGGGCTGGGCCCCACGGAGACGAAGAAGAGGCTTTGGGATGACTCCGGGATCCAGATCGCCGACGGCAACCACTACTCGGCCGCCGTCGTCCGCCACCTCGGCCGGCCGCAGGGTATCTGCCGGGCGAGCTTCGCCCACTACGACAATCCCGGCACCGTCGACCGCTTTCTCGACGCTCTCGCCCGCCTAACTCATAAATAATAAGGACAGCCCCATGAAGAAAACTCTCCCGATCGTCCTCGCGATTCTCCTCATGTCTCCCCTCTTCGTCCTGGCCCAGCCGCCCGAGCTCATGCGCCGGCCCCAGAACTTCGAGCGCAGCCGCGACTACGACGCTCTCCATTACAAGTTGAAGTTCGTCTTCGACGATGCGGCCAAATCCTATCTCGGCGAAAATACCCTCACGTTGTCCTCGCTCAAGGATGACCTCCTCGTCTGCGTCCTCGATGCCGATGATTTCACGGTGACGTCGGTCGTCGACTCCCAGGGCGGGCCCCTCGCCTACTCCGCCGCCGCCGGAAAACTCGACGTGACCCTGGCCCGGCCGGCGAAGTACGGCGAGAAGATATCCTTCACGGTCCGGTTCTCGCACCGCAACCCGAAAACCGGATTGAAGTTCATCGACGGCACACCGGACTTTCCGTCCCAGATCGACACCTACTCCTGGCCGGAGGCCGCCCACCGCTGGTTCCCCTGCTTCGACTCGCCGAACGACAAGGCTTCGAGCGAGGTCACGGCCACGGTGCGCGCCGGATGGAAGGTTCTTTCGAACGGAAAGCTCGTTGACGTCTCCGAGGACAACGCCGCCGGAACCACGACCTGGCATTGGCTCCAAGCCGAACCCCATCCGACATACTGCATCATGCTGGCCGCCGGCCCGTTCGAAGTCATCGAGGATTCCCTGGGCCCGCTCCCCGTGGACTACTGGGTCTACAAGAAGGATGTCGCCGACGCCCCGCGCTCGTTCCGCAAGACGCCGCGCATGATCGAGTTCTACGGCCGGACGTTCGGCTTCGCCTATCCCTGGGCGAAATACGACCAGGTTTGCGTCGCCGGATCGGGCGGCGGCATGGAAGCCACGACCGCGACCATCCTCGGCCACTCGACGATCCACGACGAGAGGGCCGACCAGGATTTCTCGAGCGACGGCCTCGTCGCCCACGAGCTGGCCCACATGTGGTGGGGGGACCTCGTCACGGAGAGATCTTGGACCGACGTTTGGCTGAGCGAGAGCTTCGCCACGTATTCGGAGGTCCTCTGGACGCGCTACGACAAGGGCGAGGACGAAGGAGCCCTCAACCTCGAGGACAAGAAGTCGAGCTACCTCCAGGAGGCCCGGACGGACTATATCCGGCCGATCGTCTTCGACCGGTTCAACCAGCCCTGGGAGGTCATGGACGGCCACTCCTATCCCAAGGGCGCCACGGTCCTTCACGTGCTACGATTCATCATGGGAGACTCGGCCTTTTTCCGGACCCTGTCGAAATTCCTGGAACGCTTCGCCTTCTCCTCGGCCGACACGCACGACTTCATGACCGCGGTCAAGGACGTGACCGGCGAAAACCTCGATTGGTTCTTCGACCAGTGGCTGATGAAACCGGGCCACCCGGTCTTCGACGTGTCCTGGAGCTGGGACGATGCCGCGAAGAAGGTCCGGCTGAAAGTCCGCCAGGTCCAGGATTTCTCCAAGAATATTCCCGTCTTCAGGACTCCCGTCCTCATCGGCCTCACCGACGGTGAGCAGAGCGTCACCGAAAAGGTCTGGATCGACGAAAAAGAGGAAGTTTTCGAATTCGCCGCCACGCGCAAACCCGTCTCGGTCGAGTTCGACCGGGGCCACAACCTCCTCAAAGAACTCGTCTTTGAAAAACCGGCCGAAGAACTCGTCTTCGACCTCGGCCGGGGCGACGCCGTCACCCGGATCTGGGCGGCCCGGGAGCTCACGAAACACCTCGACTCCCCGGCTGTTCTCCCGGCCCTGGGGGATTCGGCCCGGAAAGACGCCTTCTGGGCCGTGCGACGGGCGGCCATCGAAAGCTTGGCCGCGTCGGCCTGGAGCGGCCTCCCGGCCTTGCTCAAGGGCCGCACGACGGATGAGAACTCCCGGGTCAGGGCTGCGGCCGTCCGGGCCCTGGGGAACACGGGCAACCGAGACCTGGCCCCCTTCTATAAATCTCTATTCCCCCGGGAGACGAGCTATATCGTTCAGGGTGAGATCCTGTCGGCGATAGGAAAATGCGGTCGAACCGGCGATCTGTCCTTCCTCAAACAAGCCTCCGCGCTTAAGTCGCCTCGAAATGTGCTCAAGAGGAACGCCGACGCGGCCATTAAAAAGATTGAAGAGGCGGCCAAGAAAAAATAGAATGGGACTTCCGAGAGGATTTCATCGAAGCAGAATAGACAGATAAAATACCAAAGGAGAACATCCATGCGCAAGAACTCCAAAACAGCCGCCTTCCTCGGCCTCCTGCTCGTCGTCCTCATCGCCGGGCAGGCTTTCGCCCAGGACAAGATCGTCGGGAAAGCCCTCTACGACAAGCTCCGCCGCGAAGGGCGGACCCTGGTCAAGATGGAGGGCCAGCCCGGACTCGCCTGGACGCCCGACGGCAAGGCTTCTTACATCAATGAAGGCGGGACGTTCAAAAGGGTCGATATCCTGACCGGGGAGAAAACGCCCCTCTTCGACGACGCCAAGCTCCTGGCCGCTGTCAACGCCACGACGGGACGGCAGGAAGCCAAGCTCTTCTTCAACCGCTTCCAGTACCTCGACGAGGGCAAAAAGATCCAGTTCCAGGCTTTCAACAAGGTCTTCATCTACGACCTCGGCTCTTCGAAGCTCGTCGTTTACGAGCCGGAGAGAACCACAACCGGCGTCCGCGGCCGGGCCTACGGCGACGTCCTCTCCCCGGACCTCAAGTATCGGTCCTTCGCCCGCGATTACAACCTCTACATCAAGGATATGGACGGCAAAGAGACGGCCCTGACGACAGACGGGACGGAGGACCTCCGTAACGCCTTTCCGGACTGGGTCTATCCCGAGGAACTCGGCCAATACCAGGCCTACTGGTGGTCTCCCGACTCGAAGAAGATCGCCTTCATGCAGTTCGACGAGAGCCCCGTGGCCAAGTACCCGATCGTGCATGCCGTGGAACCCATGCCCCGCTATGAGCTGCAAGGCTATCCAGTGCCCGGGGCCAACAATCCTATCGTCCGTTTGTCCGTCGCCGACATCGCTTCGAAGAAACTCGTCCGCCTGGAGACGGGCGACGACCTCGACGTCTATCTCTACCGCGGCCAATGGACGAACGACGGCAAGGAATTCACCTACCATCGCCTCAACCGCCTCCAGAACAAGGTCGAGGTCTTCGCCGCCGACCCGGCCACGGGGAAAACGCGTCTCCTTCTGACCGACACCGATCCCTGCTACATCGACGAGTCGACCGATCTCATCTTCCTCAAGGACAACCTCCGGTTCCTGTGGACCTCGGAGCGGAGCGGCTGGCGCGAGATCTATCTCTATGACTTGACCGGCAAGCTTCTCAAGCAACTGACGAATGCCAGGCTTCCGGTCCGTTCCATCCACGGCGTCGACGAGACGCGAGGCTGGGTCTACTTCAGCGGCTTCGAAGCGAACGGCACCGAAAGCCACGCCTACAAGGTAAAGCTCGACGGCACGGGTTTCGCCAAGCTAACCAAGGAGCCCGGCTCCCACAACGTCGGCTTCTCCCCCAATTTCGATTACTACACGGATGCCTTCTCGAGCTTCGACCAGCCCATGAAATCGACGCTTTACCAGGCCGACGGGAAGGAGATCAAGGGGCTCGCCTCCTCTGTTCTGACCAAGGAATTCCTCGACCTCAAGCTCATCAAGCCGGAGCGCTTCACCTTCAAGTCCGCCGACGGCAAGTACGATCTCGACGGTCTGATCTATTTCCCGGCCCACTTCGACCCCCAGGACAAGTATCCACTCCTTCTCTCGGTCTACGGCGGGCCGGGCTCAAAGGGCGTCAACAACTCCTACAAGATGACCGACGGCAACCAGGCCCTGGCCCAACTCGGCTTCCTCGTCGCGGTCTGCGACTACCGGGGTGTTTCCGGACGGGGCAAGGCCTTCCAGAACCTCCATTACATGAAGCTCGGCCAGGTCGAGCTCGAGGACCACGTCGCTTTCGTCAAGGCCATCGGCCAGCGGCCCTACGCGGACACGACACGGGTCGGCGTCACCGGCCATTCCTACGGCGGCTATTTCACCTGCCTGGCCCTGCTCAAGGAACCTGACGTCTTCCACGTCGGCGTCGCCGGCGCGCCCGTCACCGACTGGCGCAACTACGACTCGATCTACACCGAGCGATACATGCGACGGCCCCAGGACAACCCCGGCGGCTATGAGAAAGGCTCCTGCCTGACCTACGCCAAGAACCTCAAAGGCAAGCTCTTCATCCACCACGGCGCCGTCGACGACAATGTCCATCCCAGCAACACCATCCAGCTCGTTCAGGCCCTGCTCAAGGAGAACAAGAAGTTCGACCTGATGATCTACCCCGAGCAGCGGCACGGCATCGCCTTCCCGCGCTACGGCGAGAGCCGGGTGGAGTATTTGATCGAGCACCTCAAGCCCGTCGTCAAGTAAATCGAACATCAACAAAGGAGCATTCTCATGGCCAAATTCGAAGGCGTGAAATGGGCCCCCCGGCAGATGCGCTATCTTCTCCCCGAGAAGCAATTCGACATCCTCGAGTCCGACTCCAAGGTCTACGCCGTGTCCCGCTCGACCTTCTATTCCACATTTCTCTGCTTCGAGGGTATCCGGTTCTTCTGCAAAAAAAATCCGGCCGGGCGGCTCGAGGTCAACTTCCTCAATTGGCACAAGAACCTGGAGAGGCTCCGGCGCGGCATGGCCTTCAACTTGAGCCGGGCCCAGGCGGCCATCATCCCCTCTGTCGAGGAGATGGAGAACATCATCATCCACCAGTATTTCAAGGATCCGGCCATCCGGGCCTTCCTTGAGGAGATGGCCGACGCGGGTGTCCAGGGCTACCTGAGGCCGTTCACGGTCGACGAAGAGCAATCCATGGGGGTCACCTTCCCCGGCCAGCCGGTCCTCCGGGCCCTTTTCTGCCGATACGACCGCTACCTCGGCGAGCCGTTCACCGGCGTTGTCATCCCCCACTTGGTCCGGGCCACGGCCGCCAATAAGACCGGCTGGCTCAAGCTGGGCATAAACTACCTGATCAGCCTGAAAGCCATCGACGCGGCCAGGGACGTCGACCCGCAGGCCGCGGCCGCCCTTTTCCTCGACGACAAGACGCACCTCCCGCTCGAGGAACGGTGCGTCACCGAGTGGGATTCCTCGTGCTGCCTCTTCGGCTTCCGCGACGGGACGGTGGTCAAGATCCCCGAGAGCGAACTCATCCTGCCCTCGATCACGATCCAGGGCATGGTGACCATCCTGAAGGAACTGGACGTCAAGGTCGAGGAGCGGCACATCACGTACGGCGAGCTTGTCCGGAGGGTCCGGTCCCAGGAGCTCGTCGTGGCCGCGAGCATTGGCACGGCGGGGATCATGGGCCGCTGCCAGAAGCTCCTTTTCGTGGACGAGAATAACGCCGTCACGGCCACGCATCTCCCCGACACGGGGCACCCCCTCTACGCGAAACTGGCCGAAGCCAAGGCCTATTACTGGGACATTTACCAGGAGAAAGCCAAGCTCCCGGCCGGGATGAACCTGTTCAAGTACGCGCTGTAGCCAAAATAAGGAATTTTTCGGATCAAGCCCTATATGCTCATGGAGATGAGCATCCAGAACGTGTCGCCAAGCTCCAGATACTTCTGGATGGCGGCCCGGGCCGTGTCGTTCGTGTACTTCGTCAGGTATTGCTCGACCGTGAAGGGCTCCTTGTCCGGTGTCTTGCTGGCCAGGATCTCCTGAACCTTCTTCTCGAGCAGGGGCAGGTCGGCGAAGGCCCTGTTCTCGAATTCGGCGATGGTGCCCTCGATCGTCTCCCTAGTCGCGCCCCACTTCAGGGTCGCCAGGCGGTTGGCCCGGCGGAAAGCCCAGGCCGCGGAATCCAGGCGGAACCGGTATTGCCCGCAGATCTCGAAACTCGGCGGCAGCTCGGTCGTTCCCGCGAAAACCGGGATGCGGGCGCTCATGGCCGGGTTGTCGAAGGAAAGCCAGCAGATGGCCCCGATCGAGGGCGGCAGCCAGCCCCGAACTTGGATAACGGTGGCGTAGGCGCAGCCCGAGATCGGGATCGTCCGCGAGGGCGTGACCGTCCCCGGCTTGAGGGCGTTGACGAGGTTTATCACGTCCCGGGACATCCAGGCGCTGGCCAGGGGGCTCGGCATCATTTCGGGCGCGGCCGTCTGGGCGGATGCAGTTTCTCCGGCTTTCTGTCTCGGCCGCCCCCTCGGCACGAGCAGGTTCTTGGTTAGGTCGAGGTCGGTCCCCGCGTACGGATCACGGTAGATGGCCAGGACGTCGCGGACCGAGAGCTTCTTCTCGGGCTTCACTGAGAAAGGCAGTTCGGCCATGTCCATGGTCAGCTTGAGGGAAGGGGCCAGGCTGCTGAGGACGAAAAATTCGCGGGTCGAAAAGGGCTTGCGTCCGTTGTAGGCCTCCCAGAACTTGAACGGTTTGCCGCTTTTGGGGTCCCACCAACTCATGTCCTGGGCCAGCTGGAAGACGTTGTCCGAAGCCATGTAATGGTCGGGGTCCTTGAGATTGATCTCGGCGATCCGGGGGATGTTGGCCGAGATGCCGACGTGGTCGTCGGGGATGCGGACGGCCGCCCAGACGGCGCCCTTCTCCAGCGGCCCGGCGCCCATGATCTCGAAGTGCCAGACTTCCTTGCCGTCGGCGATGGTGATGCATTCCCCAAAATCGCCATAGCCGTACTGCTTGACGAGCTCCCCGGCGAGCTTGATGGCCTCGCGGGCCGTTTTGCATCGCTCGAGGACGACACGTTCGATCTCCTCGATCATGAACATGCCTTCATTGTTGACCAGCTCCCGCCGGCCGCCGATCGTCGTCTCGCCAATGACCAGGCCGCACTCGTTGAGGCAGGGGTAGGCCGTGTTCATGAAGCGGTAGGTCTCCGCGACCTGCGGGATCTCGCCGGTCTGAATGATGCCGCGAAGATCCGTCGACGTCTCCGTATGCATCTTGCCGGAATAGATCTTGTTCATGGACTTCTCCGGCCATTTCTGGTGCGGAACGATGTTCAGCCACTGACGGTAGCGCCCGTCGCAGGTGTGGCAGGTGATCACCGATCCGTCAACCGTGGCCAGGCGGCCGACCTGGATCGATGTACAACTTTCGGGATCATCGACCCAGGCCTCCGCAGCCGCTCCGAGCGACGTGCCGGGCTTCTGCGCCGCAACGAAATGAAAGACCGCCAGCATGACGGCCAAAAGGACGAGTCCGCGGCCGACGAGCTTTTTAAATCGGGGTTTGTTCAAGATAGTCTCCTCTTTGAATGGTCTCAGGAGTATGAATGTATGCAATCCGTGGCATTCCTGTCAACAGGATTATCTCGGATCAGGGATCGAGAGCCAGGCGTTGGATGAGAGCTTGATAGGCCTCTGCCGCGGTCATGGAGGGCGCTACGGGGACCTCGACGAAAAGAGCCCCCCGCTCGTGATAGTAGGAAACTAGAGGGACCGTCCGCTCCCGGAAAAAGGCCAGCCGTCGCTCGAGCTCTTCGAGCCCGTCGTCGGCCCTCGTTGCCCTGTCCCCGCCCGGGTCGAGCCGGATCCTCTCCCGGATCACGGCAGCGGACGCCTCAAGCCGGACGACTCGCTCGACGGCGACGACCCCGGCCAAACACTCGGCCTGTCTCCGGTGCCGCGGCAGGCCGTTGAGGACGAGCAGAGAATCGGGCGTCAGGGACCTGGCCTCGGTAAATCCTTCCACGATCTTGATGATCATGGGCATGTCCTTGTCCTCGAAAAGGGCGCCCGTTGCCAGGGATATCCTGACGGTCTCGAATTCCGCTGCCGTGAGGAAGCTGGCTTTTTCCGGGGCCGCGGCGATCGTCCGGAGGTTCGAGCCGAAATCGAAATGGACGCACCGCCGGCCGAAAAATCCCCGCCACTCGAGCTCATCGCCGAGCGGGGTCTTTCCCGAGCCCGTCGGGCCTACGAGGAGGAGCGATGGCCACGGCCGGATATTCAAGCTCCGGCGCCTCCCCCGGGATGGCCCGGCCCATCCAGCTCTCCAACCGTCAGATAGAGAAAGGCGCGGTCGATGGCGCCGAAAAAATTGGGCTCCCCCTCCGCCATCGCGGACCTGACCGTAACCGGATTGAGCTCGAGGATGCTGTAGCCAATGACGAGTTCTTCGAGAACGAAAAGGTCCATGCTAGTTCTTCAGGTCGAGCTTGATGAACCGGCGGGCCAGGGCGTCGGAATCCCGGTAGAAGGCCTGGAGGCGCGAAAGCTCCGCCCCAAGCGATCGCTGGACGGAGGAGTAGGCCGGATCGCCATAGACGTTCCGGAGCTCGCTCGGGTCCTTCTCCAGGTCATAGAGTTCCCAAGCGTCGATGTCATAGTAGAAATGGATGAGCTTATACCGTCTCGTCCGGACACCGGTGTGGCGTTTGGCCATGTGGACGGCCGGGAACTCGTAATAGTGGTAATAGACGGACTCGGGCCAGCCCGCGACGCGGCGGCCCAGGAGGAGGGGCCGGAACGACCGGCCTTGCATCGGGGCGGGTTTGCCCAGCCCGGCGCAATCGAGAAAGGTCGGCGCGAAGTCGAGGTTCGAGACCATGTCGCCGTTCACGGACCCGGGAAGGATAAGCCCGGGGAAGCGCATGACGAACGGCATGCGCAGGGCCTCTTCGTACATGAAGCGCTTGTCGAACCAACCGTGCTCACCCAGAAAGAAGCCCTGGTCCGAGGTGTAGACGACCAGGGTGTTTTCGGCCAGGCCCGTCCGGTCGAGCACGTCGAGCACGCGGCCGACGCTCTCGTCCACGGCGGCGACGCAACCGAGATAATCCTGGAGGTAGCGGCGGTACTTCCAGCGGACGAGGGCGTCGCCGGTCAGTCCGGCCTTCCGGAACGCTTCGCGCTTGGGACCGAAGGCCTTTTCCCAAGCGGCTTTCTGGGGCCCGTCGAGCCGCTCCGGCGGCGGGCCGAGCTTGAGGTCGGAGTCGAGGGTCATGGCCTCGCGGATGGTCATCTCTTG
>Ga0268276_1003919_pt1 | contig 10980 bp, 13 predicted proteins | sample saktaG_4_FD_190145 | JGI IMG/M metagenome (GOLD analysis project Ga0268276, IMG submission 190145) | Saline water microbial communities from Sakinaw Lake, British Columbia, Canada - sak_2010_1_5_45m | ecosystem: Environmental > Aquatic > Non-marine Saline and Alkaline > Saline ...
GGGATGTTGCCACTCCGCTCCGCCACCCGACAGGAGTCCGCGCTGTAGTACTAACTACCGCCACACTTCAAACGGTAGGAGCCACCATTAGAATCTGTAGGGTCTGTCTGTGTCCCACTTGTGTAGCTTCCCCACCAGTCGTGGCACCATTCCCACACGTTTCCACTCATGTCGTATATTCCCAATTCGTTTGCTTTTTTTGTTCCAACTTCGTGTGTTTTGCTTTTGTTTGATACTACTTTATTCCAATCGTTGTCCGTTCCTCCAAATAGTTTGTCCCCAGAATTTCCACAGTACCATCCCACTTCATCCAGATTGTCACTTCCCGAGTATTTCCAGTCCTTGCTCGCTTTCTGCCCTCCCCTTGCCGCGTATTCCCATTCCGCTTCTGTTGGCAGTCTGTATCCTTCCACTTTCTTTATGTCTGTTGTCTTGCTCCCGTTCCTGTCAAGAAGGTTTCCATTGCTGTCGTACGCCTTCCCATACCCTTCTTGCTCGCTTAACCAGTTGCAGTAATCTATTGCTTCATTCCAGCTTACATTTATCACGGGTCTGCTTTTCCGCCCTCAGCCGTAGTCATTCGGTTTGCTTCTCCCCGTCGCGGTGCAGAACGCGTCGTAATCGTCAAATGTTACTTCGTATTTTCCTATCCAATAGTCATATGTCAGGTTTACCGTGTGTACAGGCTTTTCATTGCTGTACCCTTCGTTCCAACTTCGTGTATTTCCCATACTGAATGTTCCACCTTCTACAAGTACCATGTTATTCATAAGTATCCTCTTTTTTTTTTAATAAATTAAAATGGAAAATCTTCTGAATCATTTTCAATAACTTCAGAAAAAATATCACCAGAATTATCATCTTTGTCGTTTTTATCATTATATTTAAAGAACTAATCATCTTTCTATATTTCACCTTGCCGTAATCCTTCTACACTATCAGATAAATTTTCCTTATCCCATGTTTTAAGTTTCAAAATAGATGATATCCATTTATTGACTATCTAATTAACATCATTTTTAGTATATTTATTGTCAAAATTTAAAGAATTATGTATATTTTGTTTTACTTCGTCCACATCGTGCATGTATTTATTAAATATTGCATCTGAATCTATAATTTTACTTTTTTGTTTAACACTAATATTCCAATCATTTTCTACTTTAAATGTTACCACCATCTGATATATATTATCTCCAAACTCTTCAACTAATTTATATAGACTTTTAAATACTTTCTAAATATTATAATTTTTTCTAAAATTTAAAATAGTTATATTGGGATTTTTTTCCTAATTGAATATTGGTATATATAAATTTTCTATTAATTCAAAACTAAGTTCATAATCTTTAATAGACTTATTTTTATCTATGGTGGCTCTTAATTTAGGAATTTCATCTAAATATCCATCAACACTTTCACTTCTCTGTATATAATCTTTTCCAAATTTATATACTTCCTTAATTATGAATGACTCTTGTTCTGTGCCATTATTTTTTGGCTTAATAATTATTCCAGATAATTCTTCATTTTTCTTCAATGTGGTGTAACTCATTTTTTTCACACTTTTGTCGCCAGTGTTATTATATTTTTTCTTTTCTTGTGTATTGTTGTTACTCTTTTCATATGTCTAAATTTTTGCTTTTAAGTCTTCTAAATTCAATTTAATACAACCCCTTTCTTCTTTTTTACAAATTCTATTATTTATTTTTTTGGAATTAATTCTTGGGTGCGTAGTCGACTTTAAATTTTGCTGACTATTTCTAAATGTCATTTTCTATGTCTTTCTGAACCTATTTACCTTTTTCTTGTATGATTTTATCAAATTCGTCTTTATTTATAATTCCAGAACCAATTAATGATTCCAATAATGACTATAATATAACTTCAATATTAATTAGTTTTATAATATTGTTATTAACCTAATTAGTTAGTTCTTTTATAGTATTTTTTACAAATTCAATATCCTGCGGTGTATCATTATTTCCATTAGTAAATCCCTACATATATTAATTCCCCCTTATAAATTAAAATGGTATATCATCGTCTAAGTCATTACCATCATTAAACAATATTTCTTGCACTATTTCTGTGTTTTTTACAGATTTTGTATTATTATTATTATTTGTGTAATCAACCACAAAATCAGACATTAATTTTAAACCTAAATTGTGTATAAATTCTTGTAGTATATATAAATCTATCTTTTCAGTTTCAATATATGTAGTATCAACACCATTTGATAATTGTATTAAAAAATATCCAGGTTTATCATCAAGTTGTCTGAATATTATCTCATTCGATGTACTACTGTTAGCATTTTTATACGTCTGTTTAGCTTCATCTGTTTTTCCCTTCATTAAAGCCAATATTACATAACTTAATTTTACCATTGATTGTGGAAAGAAGTCAACATAAACTGTTTTATCATTCGACGATAGCTTAAATAAAACAGTGTTGTAAATCTTAGTAAATTCACTCTCACCATTAGTTCCATAACTAATTTTCTTACTTTTCTTTGTTCCATAAATATCCAATTTCTCAGTTTTTGTCCATAAATTATACATTTTTTTTTAGTCCTCCTTTGTAATATTTTTAATTTGTATACCAATGATATTATTTCTAATTATAAAACAATATTCTAAATTCCACTCATATCTATATTATATCATACTTGATCTATTTTGTCAACTGATTCAATTTTCTAAATTTTAGTATTTAGCTTTTCAATTACCTCTTTAAATTTATCTTGTATTGTCTAGTCGGCATCTAATCTGATTTGATTGTTCATCTCTATTAATTTTGAATTTAATTCTTCTATAAATTCATCATTTGATTGGATTTTTTTGTATAGGAAAAAATCTCCTAATATGTAAAAGATAAAACCAACTGTTATAACAATTAAGCAAATATTAACTATAATTTCAGATGCGCCCATCAGATAAAACAACTCCTTTAAATATTATTTTAGGTAAGGACCCCACTATATATCTACAATAGATGGTTATTAATTTCAATGTTTTAATGATTTATCTAATTAGTCCTAAAACAGTTAGAATTAATGAATATATATTCTCCATTGATAATCTTATCATCAACTGAGAAATGTACACCCAATATAGAAGATTTAATAGTATCCTCATTAATTTTTACAAATTCTTCTTCTAATATCTCACCATCAATATATGATAATATTTTCTATCCATTTGGAATATCACTAAATTTTACAATATCATTAACTTCCATTATAATAGCCTCCTACAAAATATTTTTAAATGATACATATATTCTATTTTTCTTTAATAATATTTTCAACAATTAATTGTGAAGCTATTGAGAATTTAATACTTTCAAGTAGTTCTTCTATTGATCCCACACTCTATTTATTTTTCTCAGTGTAGAACAATTTCAATAATAATTCTTTGAATTGTTTTTCAGGTATTCTATACAATGTTACATCACTTTGTGATAGATTTAATCTAAGATTCTCCCAATATTCACTTTCAATAATAGTTCTCTAATTAAGGTTTTCATATCCAGGCATATATTTTTTACCAAATATATCTAATAATCTACTATATTTTAAATCAACTATTGCACGATCTTTATTTGTACCACCAGTCTAATCAATTGGATTGGTTATAATTTCAATAAAATCGTCACTCACTTCAAGATTGGAATCTTCTATAAATAAATCTAATATTCGATTATATTTGTGTAATTCCATATTTTTTTCAATATAGGTTTCATCTTCAATTATACTATCTATATATTTTGTAATGTTTTCTAATGTAGTTATCAATTCTGGCTATTCCTGATTACTCCAATCAAATATTTTTAACTACTATACATCTTCATCTTTTAATTCTTTAGGAATAATATATTTATACTAGTCTTCAATCTTATATTCATCTTGTGTGCCTGAAAGTGTAATATGTTGTCCAATTTTTAAAATAACTCCATCTTTTAATATTTCCTCTTTAATTTTCTTTTGTAATTCAGTGTCTGATCTGTCATCTTTTAGATTGATAGGTATGTGTGATTCACCTTTAACTAACAATAATATACAATTATCATCCAATTCACTATCTTCTTTAACTTTATCGTAATATCCAAATTTATTTGTATAGCCAGTGTAAGTTACATCTTTCAATTTTTGTTTTAATTCATCTGTAGATATTATTTTATCAGAAATATTAATTTGTTTTTGTTCTGTATCTGATATATAATTTGGTAATATTAGTGTTGGTTTAAAATACACTTTTACAGTTATTACTACATCTTCATCATTTGTCCACGATATGAATTCTCTTTTATAACTAAAAATATTTGATAATTCTTCCTATGTGAAAGCATTTACAATATATTCATCTATTATTTCTTTATAAACGCTTTCCTGTAAACCACTGTGGTTTATCTTAGTGTCCGATTTAATTAAATTTTTAGGAACCATACCCTTTCTAAAACCTGTGTGTGTATATGTCTTTTGAATAGATGAATAAATGCTATCTTTTTTATTATCTATTAATTGACTTTTAAATTTAAAATCATATACACTTAAATTTTTATCTTTTTCAACTAAAACAACATTGTTTTCACTTTTTAAACTATCCTCCATTATTACACTCCTCTCCTCTTTAAAAATATTAATATATTATAATAACTATAGACTATTAAATTTAAATATGTGTAAAATTCTATAACCTACTAAATTCATTCTCTTTTATTATTTCTATTATGGAACTGTCACTTAAAACAATATCATTTTTATGTGTTGTAATAAATATCATCTAATCATTTGTATTCTAATACATATTTAATAATTCAATCACTAACATAACACTAGATTCATCTAAATTGTCTAAAAATTCATCAAATATGAACATGTTAAATTTAATATCATAAAAAGACTATACTAAATTGTTTAACTATAAAATAAATATAATTTCTACTTTTTTCTTTTCACCCTAACTAAGTAATTGAAATTCTTTAAATATTCCAGATTCTGTAATTCCTATTTCAAAAATATTTCCATTAAATCGAAAATCTACATTTGAGTTTACATCATTAAATAGGAACTAACTATATGTTTTAATATGATTATTTAATCCATTTTGTATTATATCATGTAATATAGTCTATCTGATTTCACTTCTCTAACTGAATTGTTTAGATAAATAATCATATATAGATATTTTTTCATCAAATAATGTAGATTGATCTTTATACTAAATTATTTTATTTTCTCTTTCTTGTATCTATTTATTTAAATCCGTTTTATTTTTTTCGGTCTGTTTGCCAATCATATCATGTAAATTTTTCAAGTTTTTTACTTTATTTTCATACATTATTGCCTAAGTTTTATTTTCCTATAATATTTTATCAATGTTAGAAATTCCTAATTTTAATTCTTTTTGTTTATTCTATTTAAGTAGTAATATTTCTTTATTTTTATTAATTATTTTCTTTTTTTCATCTATATATGTTTTTGATTCTTCAATAAATTTCTAATCTCCACTAGTCTTTCTCAAACATGTGGGACATACATTACCATTCTATAATTTAGAAAATTTAGTTATTTCTTTACCATAAACAACATTTTCCATTTCTAATTTATAAATTTCAGTATTTAATTTATTCATTTCTACATTTAACTAGTTTTCCTTATCTTTAATTGATTTTACTTCAGAAGGTTTAAGTAGTTCAATATTCTAAATTTCTCTCTCTAATTTAGAGATATTATTTAACTATTCTCCATCCAATACTTTATTGTCCAAACCAATCAATTTCTTTTTAATACTCTCTATTTCTAGCTTTTCATTTTCAATGAGTATGTTAACTTTATTAAGATTACTCTGATAATTACTCAACTGTTGATTCTATTTCATATAATAGTTATCTAGTTCTGATATTTTAAAAATTTGTTCAAACATTTTTATAATTTCACTATTATTGTCTCTTAATATACACAAATTGTCCTACGTAAAAACTTTTAAGGTTTTAAAAATATCTAAACTACATCCCAATACTTCAGGTTCTAAGAATTCTCTAAAATATTCATTTCTTTGAAATTTAATTTCATTTTCATCTAAAGATACACTTAATGTTGAGGCTTTTGTATTATCTGTGTATATTGTTCTTGAAATTTTTAATATTTTACCATCTTTATCTTTTATGTGTACAGTCATTGTGCCATTATCTATGTTATTTCCTTTACTTATAATAGTTTTTGGTATTCTTTGACTTATGCCTAACTAATAAAGAATCTATTTAAATATAGTACTCTTTCCAGTGCCATTTGATCCTCTCTCATTTGTTAAATTTTGGCCATTTAAAATTATAAATTTAGAATCATATAATTCCTTTAATTCAATCTTATCATAATAAGATTGAATCCCGTTGATCTATACATAATCAATTTTTGATATATTCAATTTCTTTAGTACCTCCATTCGTATATATTTTTAAAAAATAAAAATTATTTAAATGTTTTAATGTCGGTGATACTATTAACTAAACCACTACAAAAGCTTTTGATGCTCTTCTTCTTATTCCTATTACCTATTATATCACAATTACTTTTTTTTGTCAAGACCTCACAAGGCAATATTAAATTATTACCATAAACTTTATATATCTACTCTATAAACTATTCTTCTATTTTTAAATCAGATTTTAATGATAGATTCAATAAAATATCTGATATTAAACTTACTATGTTCTAATAATGTTTGTTTATGATTGTCTCCATAACTTCAGAATTATTAACATATAAATGATAATCAATTTCTATAAACATGGATTCCAAATAATTAAACTAAACTGTAAACATATATTGTTTTTTAAATAATTCCGATATATCCTCTTCTTTTTCTTTCTTGTATATATTTGAATACCCAATTGAATATAAATAATTATTTGCAATATCAACAATATTAATATCGTTACTAGTTATATTCAACTATACTAATTTAATTTCTCTTGCTATATGATATATAATTTCAGATAATGTGTTATATATTTCATCATCTTTTAAATTTGGATCGATGTCCCACATAAAATTAAAAAATAATTTTATCATATTTTTTAAATTTCTAATAATAATAAACTATTCCTTATGTGATAATATTAACAATATACTCCAACTCCTCTAAATAAAAAATCATTTTCCCCAAAAATTAAAATCTACGGGAGATATTTCTGCTTCAACTTTATTTTTGGTATTATTAGATTTATCATCCTTCTATCCACAATGCTTATTATACTCATTAACATCATAACTAGTTTTACCTGTATCAATAAACCTCATTTTATCAAAATCAATTTGAAATAATATTTTCTTATAGGATTTACCATGTCTGTTTTTCTATATAAATAATTCTATATATCCAGATTGTACTAAATCCTTATCACCATTCAATATTAATACTGAATCCTACACCCACGCTTTACCAGAAGATTCAGATATATTTTCTAAATCAATGGTATCATCCTTTTGATAAGCTTGTCTATTTACCTGTGTTGGTGTAATAGTAACACAATTTTGCTCTTGCGCTAACTGCTTCATCTGATTCTATAATCTCTATAATCTAATTCTTTCTTCTAATCTTTCTGGATATAACATTAAATCCATATAATCTACAATTATCACATCAGGTTTCCTATTTGTTTGTGATATTCTCATTTTAATTATTGTGTCTATCATTTGTTTTGATAAAGAATTCTATGGCACATGCTCTAATAAAAATAATCCATTATTTTTTTTGAAGAAATCAACTACTAAGTTTTTAGTTTTTTCAGTATCACAATATAAATCCTATAAACTCATGCCTGTTATACATGAGAATAATCTATCATTTGTTTCCTCCATTGTATTCTCTAATGTAATAAATAAAACAGTTTTTCCCTGTTCTAAGAAATTCTTAGTTAAATTAATTAAAAACTATGATTTTCCAAAACCAGTTTTTCCACTTATAAGATAGAATCTAGATTTTTGAAATCCACCATTAGTGTAAATGTCAGTATCTAATGTCTGAAAACCAGTTTTTATTGTTTCATGTAATTTAAACTGATTGTCACTCGATTGCATTATATCTTCCAGTTTAGAAACTATTGTATTTTTTTCCAATACTTCAGAATTATTTTTAGATATAACACTTGTCATTTTTTCTAAATAGGAAAACATTATCGAATTAAATTTCTTAGTTACTACATCCAAATTCTATATATTGTCTATATTGTCCTAATTATCATATAATGTGTTTATAAAGGATTGTATATGTTCAATAGTAACAAACTATTTCATTTTTTCATCAAATAGAGATATAAATGATTCCATGGGTATTTTTGGATTATCATTTAAATCCATATATTTAAATTTTAATTCGTTTATATTTTCCTATTCTTGGAATTCTGGAACTAAATCTCTTATAGAAAACCAATCAGTATGTCCTTTTTCTTTTATGAATAAAATATTAGATAACATTTTTTTTAAACTTTTTAATTCCTTTGAGTCTTGACTGTTTCCCATTATAAACTATTTACTTAAACTCTTATCCTTATGTATCAATATCTCAATATATCTTAAATATATATTATTTGAGAACACACTGTACTATATCCACTGATCTATAAAAATTTCATCAACTGGTACTCTAAAGATGCTAATATTACTTCCTTTTTCTTTTTTATTATATTGCATACAACTACCACCTTCTCCTCAACAACGTTTTTTTAACTTTCACAATTGCAATTATATACTATAAGTATCTATTTGTCAAGTCTAAAAATTAGTTATCCTTTCTCTTAAATTATATGAGTTGAATTCCATGTTTGAAATACTACTCAATTTAACAACTTTTGTGTATTATATCATAATTTTACCATATTGTCAAACATTTAAATCTATTGAGGTGATTTTTCATATCATGATAAACGATAAAAATGAAGAAAAAGATAAAAATAATAATATTGACGACATTATAAATTTATTAAATGGAGAAGAAGAAATTATAAAAGTTACACCAGACGATCCTTGGTAGAATGAAAAATTCCAAACTACGTCTATACCCACTGATGCTGAAATGTCTTAGAAATTTATACAAGAAAATATGTCAAATTTTAAAAATTTATTTAAATATATTAATGATGTAGATAACAAAAAGTAGATAGATAGGGAAGATAATACTAACGATTACATATCACATAAAATAATAGAAAAAGGACCATTAAAATAGTGGTATGAGGATAATAGATTAAAAAATAGAGACCAATCAACTTCCATGCTTGGAACAATTGGCAATTTTTTTAAAGGTGAATTACAACAAGTATAGAAAAATTTAAATCTTGATCCATTATTAAATATTGTTGGTGATTTAAAAAGTTAGTATTATGGCACACAAGATGCAAAGATGGAAGAATAGAGTAAATATATAAAAATATTAAAAGATGTATCACATAAAATAGATTCTGGCGACAATGATAAAAAATCTATTGAAGTATTACAAAAAGTATTTAAATTCCCAAATAAATCTTTTGTAAAAGGTATATCTAATCTACTACAGGAAAAATATACTGAGGATGTGGTATATAATTCTAAGTTATATAAAGAATATTTAAATAATGAAAATAATTCTAGCATACCTTTACCATCCAAATCAGAACTCTTAAAGAAAAGCCATAATGGTATAGCATACTAGTAGTCACATCTAAATCTAAAAAAATTAAATATTAAAGGATTAGATTCTGACTTATAGAAACAAAATTATTCAAATAATTTTATAGAATCTTTAAGAAATAAATATCATGATACGTTTATTCCATCTATGTCTAAGATACAAACAACTAAATATGAAGATTTATTAGATTCTATTAGAGATAAAACTGAATTATTGTTGGATCCATCAACTATGCCTTAGGTTAAGAAACTTAATTCCGATATCATAAGGAAATATACTGATCTATAGATAGAAAAATTGGTAAAAAATCCACTAGAAAAATATGATTTGAAAATGAAAAAAAGTAAAGGTGAAAGTGTATATGATTATACAAGTATAAATGATTATATAAAAATAAATTATGATAAAACTGAATTAGGAACATATACTGGCCAAGATAATCCAAATAAGTCAGCTGGATATTTATCACACGATTATGAAAAAGGATATGTAATTCCAAGTTATTTAATTGAGTATTTAAATATAGATACTTCTAAATTTAAAATTGGTTCTTTACAAAAAGAAATAGACACAACTCATCCTTTTAAAATCCACAAAGATGAAATTATACTATCTCCAGATGAAGTTAAAAGACTTGGAAAATCAAATATATATAAATTGGAAAGAATTAGAAAATATTTAATGACTGACTCTGAAAAATATAAAAGTGGTTTTTCTGGTGGGGGACCAATAAAAACTAATAATATTGATGATCTTTTACAAAATAACACTTTAACAATCAAACAAAAACTTGATTTAATAAACAAATCTGGACTATTAACTCCCACAGTTGGTGATAAATATGAAAGTAAAATATCACCCACATTAGATTTTTATAAAAAAGAAGACGATTTGGGTAGTACTGGAAAATCTGATTCAAATAATGGATATCAAGATAAAGCAGGAAAAGTGGATATAAATAAAAAGAACAAAAATAATGACATGTTAAACATGATGGTTGGTATTAATAGATTATTAGCCACTTTGGGTTTAGTTGGTTAGACTTAGTAGTAGGGTGTGGCCGGTTAGGGTTAGTAGTAGGGAACTATGGGAACTTTACCTTTATAGGGTTAGAGTTAGATTTAGATGGGTGGTATTTCATAGGCTTTACCTATTGTTGGTGCAATAATTGCTGGTGCAGTGGCGGGAAAGTTTTTATCAGATATTATCACTCCATCATTAAAGGGGCCATCTAATGAAAACTTAACAACATCATAGTCAAATTTAATACCATAGAAACAATAGTATATTGATGCTAATACAT
>Ga0268276_1003920_pt1 | contig 10978 bp, 10 predicted proteins | sample saktaG_4_FD_190145 | JGI IMG/M metagenome (GOLD analysis project Ga0268276, IMG submission 190145) | Saline water microbial communities from Sakinaw Lake, British Columbia, Canada - sak_2010_1_5_45m | ecosystem: Environmental > Aquatic > Non-marine Saline and Alkaline > Saline ...
TTCGTCATCTCGTGCATGTACAGGAGCCCGTGCGAACTCGTGGCGGTAAACGTGCGCACGCCCGTTACACTTGCCCCGATGCATGCCGCCATTGCCGAATGCTCGCTTTCGACCGCGATGTAGCGTGCCGGCAGTTCGCCAGAAGAAACGTACTCTGCGATCTGCTCCACGATCTCGGTCTGGGGCGTGATCGGGTATGCAGCGACAACAACAGGTTTTGCCTGTTTTACCGCAAGTGCAACCGCCTTGTTCCCCGTTGCTACCGTCAGCATACCCCCGCCTCCTCCTGCGCGAGCCGCTGCAGGTTCTTTGCGACCCGTTGTTTGAGGATGTCGAGCGTCTTTGCATCAATACCTTTGAACCTGCCCTGCGGGGCGAGATAATCCTCGAGCGGGACTGGTTTTTTTATCGCTGCTTTTGATGGTGCGGTGATCGTGAGATTGCCAAACTCACGCTCGTACAGCACCCACATCCCGGACTTCACCGCGAGCTTTCCTATCTCGACTGACTTTTCCGTTGAATAGCGCCAGCCGGGAGGGCAGGGGGCAAGCACATGGATGAACGTCGGCCCGCGGATCGAGAGCGCCTTCTGCACTTTCTTAAAAAGGTCCTGTGGGTACGCGGCGCATGCGGTCGCCTGGTAAGGGGGTTCGTGGGCAGCGATAATCGCATCGATATCTTTTTTGACTTCAGTCTTGCCTGCGGGGGTTGTTGTTGTCTTTGCGCCCAGCGGGGTCCCGCTCGATCTCTGCATGCCGGTGTTGCCGTACGCCTCGTTATCATAGCAGATATAGAGGAAATCAGTACCGCGCTCAAATGCCCCGGAGAGCGCCTGGATCCCGATGTCGAGTGTCCCGCCGTCTCCTGCATAGACGATCACATTGGTCTTTTTGCCTTGGGCGCGGAACGCGTTGCTCATTCCTGAAGCCGATGCAGCAGCGGTTGCGAACGCAACATTATATACCGGCACATTTATTGCAGTGTTCGGGTAGATGCCCTGAATCACGCTCGTGCAGCATGCGGGCACTACGAGAACGGTGTCAGGTCCTGCGGCTTTCAGCACATACCGGAGCGAGAGCGAGGCGGAACAGCCGGCACAGGCGGACGTGCACTTCAGGATGAATTCTTCTTTGGGTAGTTCGGCGATAGTATCAGGCTCCTGCAGTCGTTAGCGATCGCGAGAAACGGAGTCGCGAATCTACAATTACTTGTGAGCAATGTGCAAAAAAAGTATCATTCGCGCTTTGCACAGGAACGTGCCTGATAGCCGTGCGATCCATCTCCAGCGGAATCCGGTTTTGCATTTCGTTGAGATTATTTTTTTTAAACCCGTCGAATTCGACGGGATTAGGTCCGGGGATTCCTCCTCCCTTCTGCGTAAAAAAACCGGGCGAAAAATATTCGGCCAAAAAAAATTCCTGCAAGAAAAAAATTCGGGATAAAAGATCCTGTGTACATCTTCCATGGCAAAATTTCGCGGCTCAAAAAAATTCCGGTCGTCAGAGAAAACATTCCCAAACGGTTCCAGCGGCAGGTGCAGTCCATACCACTGTTTCCTGTGAAGCCCATGAGACGGCCTGAGACTCCCTGCATCTGCACGGGTCAGGAAGATCAGGTCTCTCCGACGGTGGCATGATCCAGAGCGGGTTCCTGAGGCATCATCCGGCCTTGGATTCCGGGCATAATTCACGAAAAACCGGGCATAATTCCCACTTTTCCACCATTTCTCCGACGTAAAATCGCGGAAACAAATAGCGCTAATTACGGGCACGATCCCAGGCCGGAACGGGTTGTAGTATGCCGGAAGAGAATAAAGGCCTATTTTTGCCCTCATTCCGGAGCTTCTCTTCGACGGTCACCGACGAGGATTAAACGGATATAATTATTTTTTCCCGCGTAATCTTCATCACACAGTATCTCGAAGGTTACTACAAATGAAATTTTTGAGGGCAACGCGTGGATCTCCCTGAATTCCTGACCCGGAAAAAGATGATCGATGTCCTTCTCTTTGAACAGGGCTGGGATGTCAGCGATCGATCCCGTGTTATTCTGGAAATCGATACGAAACAATCTGATTTTGTCCGGAAGGATTACCGAACCGTTGCCGACACCCTGAAAAACGATATGGAGAGCAAGTACGTCGATTACCTGCTGCTCGACAGTTTTGGTGCACCGCTTGCAATAGTGGAAGCGAAACGGACATCAAAGGATCCCCATCTCGGGCAGAAGCAGGCCGAGATGTACGCTGACGATATCAAACGCCAGACCGGAAAAGATGTATTCATTTTTCTTTCCAATGGGTACCGGATCATTTTCTGGGATAAGGAGCGGTACAGCCCGCGGGATGTGAAAGGATTCTATGCGCAGGGAGATCTGGAACGTCTCCGGTTCCAGAAGACGCAGGATGCATCATCCCCGGTTGAAGTCGATACAACCATTGTCGACCGGACAAAAGGGATCGAGTGTGTTAAGCGGGTGGTGGAGCACCTCCAGCATGGGCACCGTAAGGGGCTCATCGTCATGGCTACCGGTACCGGGAAGACCCGGGTAGCGATGGCAATCATCAAGATCCTGATGGAAAAAGGCCTCGTCCAGAAAGTTCTGTTCCTTGCAGATCGCCGGGCACTGCGGGACCAGGCGATGAATAAAGGATTCAAAACGTTTTTCCCCGAGGAAGGCAGGGATACGATCTTCGCCGGGAAGTACGATAAGAGCAAGCGGCTGTACGTCTCCACCATCCAGACATTCCAGGAGATTTATCTCGGCAAGGATAAGAACGGGCAGTTCAGGCTTTCCCCCGGGGAGTTCGATTTGATCATCTCCGATGAGGCGCACCGCTCAATCTATAACAAGTGGAAGGATGTGTTCACGTACTTCGATGCGATCCAGATCGGGCTGACGGCTACACCTTCGGAGATTATTGAGAAAGACACCCTCCGGTTCTTCGAATGTCATGACGGGTCACCCACCGCGTTGTACTCCTATGACGAGGCGGTAAGAGATGGGGTACTGGTAGATTTCCGAAAGAGTATCTTCGGCGCCCAGACGCATTTCCAGATTGCGGGAGTAAGGCGGCAGGATCTTTCGGAAGGTGAGCGGTTAAGGCTGCTGGAGCAGGGGATCGATCCGGACGAGATCGATTTCGAGGGTACGGAACTCGAGAAGAAGGTGGCGGTGAAAGGGACGTCGGAAGCGATCGTCCGCGAGTTCATGGAGAATGCTCTCATGGACCAGACCGGGACGTTGCCGGCAAAGTCGATCATCTTTGCGATCTCAAAGAAGCACGCGTACCGCTTGCAGGAGGCATTCGATACGCTCTATCCCGAGTACAAGGGCACGCTCGTCCGGACGATCGTATCTGAGGACTCCCGGGCGGACCAGCTTATCAAAGCCTTCGAAAAGGAATCGCTACCACGGGTTGCGATCTCGGTTGACATGCTGGATACGGGCATCGATGTGCCCGAAGTCTGCAACCTCGTCTTTGCAAAACCGGTCTTCTCGAAGATCAAATTCTGGCAGATGCTCGGCAGGGGTACAAGGGCAAACAGTGCCTGCGAACATTTTACGTGGTTGCGGGAGGGGAAGAAGGAGTATTTCCAAGTCTTTGATTTCTGGAATAACTTCGAGTACTGGCAGATGAACCCGGACGGGGTGAAGAACGAATCTCCGGATGCGATCACGAACCGGATATTCCTCTCCCGGATCAAGCAGCTCACGTTCCTCCGGGAGAAGGGCGATGAAGTGCGTGCGGAGCAGGTGAAGGAGCAGATCCTCGCTGACATCCGCTCGCTGCCTCCGGATTCGGTGAGCGTCCGCGATAACAAAAAGGAGGTCGAAAAAGCCCTCTCTCCGCATCTCTGGGATAATGTGGCAGTTGACCCGCTCCAGTTCCTGACGCAGAAGATCATGCCCCTGATGCGGTACCAGCAGGACGTGAACCTCAACACGGCAATCTTCTCCCTGCGCTGCGAGCAGCTCAAGCACGCGATCCTCCGTTCCGATGCCGGCGAGATCGAGCGGCAACAGAAAATGATAGCTTCGATGGTGGAGTGCCTGCCGCTGACAATCAACAAGGTGCAGGAGCACGAGGGGTTCATCCGCGAGGTGCTCTCGAAATCCTTCTGGACATCGGTCTCCTACGAGTCGGCGCAACGGATGCTCGCCGAGCTTGCGCCGCTGATGCCCTACATGAGCAAGGAGCCGCAGCAGACCATCGTCATCGACATGGGGGATAATATCGAGATGCGGGAACTCATCCAGATGCTGGGCGAGAAGGAGCACACCTACATCACGAAGTACCAAGAGCATGTCGAGGAACGGATCCGGAAGATCGCCGCAGACAGCCCCGTGATCCAGAAGATCGCCCGCGACGAAGTGCTCTCCGAAGCCGATCTCCAGCAGCTCGAAGCCACCATCTTTGGCCCCGATCTCGTGAAGAACACTGCGGAGCTCGGCAAAGCTGTAACGAGCACGGAAAGTATCCTCATCTCATTCATCAAGCGTGTGCTCGGGATGTACGGGGAGCCCAACCCGGCGGATCGGATCCGTGATGCGTTCCAAACATACATGATCGAGAACAACAAGCACTATTCGGCAGACCAGCTCAACTTTATCCGCATGGTCGAGTCGGTATTTTCCCAAAAGAAGCACATCACCTACGCCGACTTCTGGGAGGCGCCGTTCATTACGCTCGGGAATGCACCGGAGCCGATGTTTTCCACCGATGAACTGAATTCGTTTGTCGGGATATGTTCGCGGGTTGAGCGGGAACTTTCTCTTGGGGTGGCTTAGATGAAGAAGAGGGAGCTGCCGGAGGGATGGGAGTGGAAGAGACTCGAAGAGATTGCAGAAATCAATTCTAGATTCGATAAAAATTCCTTCGATGATGAAACCGATGTTACATTTTTACCGATGAGATGTGTTGAAGAGTTAACTGGCAGGATGGATACAGCGATCGAGAGAAAATATGGCGAAATAAAAACCGGCTACACCCCAATTCAGGAAGGAGATTTGCTTTTTGCAAAAATTACACCATGTATTGAAAATGGAAAAATTGCAATCGCCCAGAATTTAAAAAATGGAATCGGTTTCGCCTCCACGGAATTTCATACACTAAAATTTTCACAAAATATCGAGGTAAAATTTTATTTCTTTTACCTTATGCAGGAAAAAATCCGGCAGGAAGCTGCGCAAAATATGACCGGAACCGCCGGACAACAAAGAGTGCCGGTGACTTTCTTAAAAAGATTGAAAGTTCCAGTCCCCCCGCTCCCCATTCAGCACCAGATCGTTGCCGTGCTTGAACAGGCGGAGGCACTGAAGCGACAGCGGCAGGAAGCGGACACAGTGACGGGAGCATTGTTGCAGAGCGTTTTTTATGAGATGTTCGGGGATCCGGTTAGGAATGAGCGGGGATGGGAAGTAAAAGATCTTAATGATCTTGTTATTGATAAAAAATCAATTTCATGCGGTCCTTTTGGAAGTCAATTGAAGATCGGAGAATATACTGCTGACGGAATTCCTGTATTGGGAATCGATAATGTAGCAATTAACAAGTTCATCCAAGCCAAGCCAAAATTCATCTCAAAAGAGAAATTTAAACAACTAATCGCGTTCAAGGTTAGAGATGATGATGTTTTAATTTCACGCACAGGAACGATCGCCCGTACTTGTGTTCTTCCGAAGGATTTCGGTGATGCAATTATCGGTCCGAATTTACTTAGAATTTCATTAAACCAAAAAGAAATTTTACCAATATTCCTGTCTGTTTCATTCAATTATTTCCCATCAATGATTGATCAAATTTTACGAGTATCCCCTGGCGCAACCGTAGCAGTATTGAATACAGAAAACCTCCGTAAAATCAGAATAATAATCCCCCCGCTCGCCCTCCAGCAGCAGTTCGCCCGTGTCGTGCAGGATGTGGAGCGGGTTCGTGAGCGGCAGGTGGAATCGAAACGGGAGATTGAGGGGCTGTTCGAAGGATTGATGCAACGCGCTTTTACTGGGGATTAGTTGCATAAGTAAATGTTATTTTTCTTTAAATTTTTTAATAAATTCATCAATTTTTGGAGAAAGAATCGGTCTGATTATTTCAATGACAATTCCAAGAACTACCAATATTCCGACATCGGTGAATACTTCTAGATATGTATTACCTGTTGCATAATATTTGGCAATTCCTCCAATTAAGACAACAAGTAATAGAATCGCAAAAAAGAGGTACCAAATTTTATACTTCCGATAACTTGTAATTACGATTCCCAATGTTTTCAAAACATAATATCCCAAGAAATCGAGAAACAGAATGTAATAAATCAATAAAAAAAACGCCATTAACGGATAACCGATTTTACCGATTAATGGTACTGCAACATCTAACATTATGAAAAAAAATCCGAAAATTGCACAAGCAGTACCTACAAAAAGCAAGGCAAGCCTGTTATGTACCTGTTCAATGGTTAATTCGGGAGGCAAAGTTTTTCTTGGAAGTTCTGTCTTAGAAACGGTCATAGATCGAGCACCGCCCTTATGATCATTACCCCTGCCAAAACAACAAATAATGCAATAAGCAAAGATCCCAAACTGAAATTCAACGCCTTCACAACTGATGAGAGAAGAATAAAACCAATAATGAAAATGAAAAAACCAATCACTAATTCATGCAAATCGTGGACTAGTCCCATAATTTAATATCGATTTTGATATTTAAATTGAAAGCTTGATTATCCTTATGTAAACCTTAATTTAAGTAGTTCGCCCGCGTTGGGGATGTGGTAGTATCTGACCGTAAGGGTAGAGACTGCCTTGAGAAGAACTCATCAGAGTTCTACGAGTTGGTGGAGCGGATTCGAGAGGTTGATGCAAAGTACTTTCAATGGGGAATTAATGGTGTGAAATTACCACATCCCCCGATACGGATCCAACTCTTTCTCAGTCAATGTATATTTCTCCCGATAAACTCCTTTCATCGATTCAATATCGGCTATGATCAATTCATCGAGTTTCTTCAGAATTTCCAAGAGTTCAAGTATCCTTCCCTTTATTGCATCTGCATCTCGAATCGGCTGATTCCGAATCGATTCATCAAGAAGAGGAAGCAGATCTCTCGTGAGCGATCCATATCCGAGACAGGCAACCCTATAATCATTTTGATCTAATGGTTTTAGTACGGTTTCGATGAGCATACTCGTGATAATGCTGTGAAATTGGATTTTGGTAATTGTTCCTTCTTGGGAATTGTTTCGATAAATTGTATACGACTCAGGCGGGGCATCATTGCGCTGTTTTAAGGATAATGTCGTCGCTTTTGATAGAAGATGTTCGATACGTTTATCGAATTCATCGGTTTTGATGTTATTTTCGAGATGGGATAACTCCTGATTGATCGCAAGGTATGTGTCGTTCCGTTTCTTCAGATTCTCATCGATCCTGTCAATCGATTGAGAGAATTGATCGGTCGGGATAAATTCGGGCCCGCTGAAAATCCTGCGAATCCCGAGATGGTAATCATTCTTCTGGGGGAAGGGAAAAGTTAGCGGCATCCCTCGGATATTTTCCTGTTGGATCCCCTCACACCAGATAATTTCCACTCTCTGAATATTTCTCAGGTCTTGCAGCATCTCGCCTTTTATCCCGTTCAGAGTCTCGTGGATCTTTTCAAGAATACGGGGTTTCTCGATGGTATTTCTGGCGAGTTTAACTTGTTCTTCCGATGCTCTGACCGATTTGTAAGTATAGTATGCCAATGCACCGGTCCCGATCGCAACGCCAAGATTTGCAATTGTTGTTATTCCGATTCCGAAAAGTTCGGGTTCTGCCATAATTCTTACATTTGAAGATAGTCTTGTGACTACCTAAAATAATTGGTAAAAAAAATATGATTTGCATCTTTTTCTGATCCCCGGGACCGCTTTCGACAGCAATTTGGGTTTAAAAGAAAAAAATCGTCTTTATATCATTCTGACTCGTACAATTCCTAATGCCCTGTGATCTGACCGGCATGGAGATCCAGACTCTCTACATCCTCTACCGTAACAAAAATTTCAAAATTGACGCCGGGTATCACAGTGAGAAACTCAAAAAAATCCTCCGGAAGAAATACGATCAGGACTTCGATGAGGCGATCTTGAACCTGAAGAACAATGGATTCATCGCGGCCATCAAGAAGGAGGATCCGAAGTATTATATCATCGACCTTGGCAAAACGTATTCCGTCCTGAAAAGCCACGGGCTGAACGTAACTCCCCTCGGAGGTGGCAGGGTCTATCATCTGGATTGACCTTGCCGTTTCTGTTAACTTTTTTTAACAACACTTTTATACATTGTTTGCAAACATCTTGGAAATAAACTCTATAGATGCAGAAATGTAACCCGTGATGAGGAGCACAATCCGGCATCATAAAAAATGTGATGATAATGAAACAACCGTTTGAGGGATTATTCGGCGACACCTGCGAGACCCGGCTGTTGCAGTTCCTGCTACCCATGTATGGGATCGAATTTGATATGGCCGAGCTGACCGAAGAGATCGGGCTGACCCGGCAGTCCATTTCAAAAGCGATGAAGAAATTCTCAGACCATGGCATGGTGAAAATCCGGAAAGACGGGCGGACCTGGCTGTACGCGATCAATGAAGAGTCGCCGCTGGTGAAACGCCTTGAGGACTTCGACAACTCGCTCATCGAATCGATGGTCGGGCCTGCGGAATTCAGGAAGATCGAGAAGGCCCATGAGAAGCGCACTCGTGCGTCCTCATCCAAGGCACCCGGACAAAACACAAAAAAGGTCCTGTTCCGCCATGACACCCCCGGAGAAATGGCTTCCGGTGTTGCCGAGCCATCCCGGAACCTACCAGAACGATACGGTCGGTGATGTGGAGATGAAAGCAGCTTCGCCACCGGGAGTCCGGGAGATTCCGGTTACTGCCCTGTTAAGTGAGCGTTCCCTCGAAAAGGAATGGCTCAAACCCGAGGAGGACAAGGCTTGGGACTATTTGTAAATGTCTGGAATATTGATTTACCTGAAATCAAGGTGAACCCCGATCAACCCCAGAAGATTGCGAACCGCCAGAAATGCCGGGACGTCCGGCTGGCGCTGGGAAGAATTGTGCCCCGGGAAGATTTTGAAAAAGAACGGATAAGAATCCTTTCAAAACCGCTTCCTTGATTTTCTTATAACCCATATCAGGATCGAAGATCCATGCGCCTCGCCCCCGAACTCAAATCAAAAATCGATTCCCTCTGGGACAAATTCTGGAGCGGCGGGCTTTCTAACCCGCTCCAGTCCATCGAGCAGATGTCCTACCTCATTTTCATGAACCGGCTCGAAGAGATGGACACGTTCGAGCAGAAGCGGGCGCAGGCAAAGAAACTGCCTTACAAATCCATCTTTGAAGGGCAGGAAAATTGCCGTTGGTCAAATTGGAAACATTACCCGGCAGACAAGATGCTCGTGCATGTCCGGGACGTGGCCTTTCCCTTTATCAAGAATATCCATGACGGGGAAAAGACGCTCTTTGCCCAGCACATGAAAGATGCCGTCTTCATGATCCCCAAACCCTCGCTCCTGCAGGAAGCCGTCGCCATCATCGATGACCTCAAGATATCGGCACAGAACCGGGACACACAGGGCGATATCTACGAATACCTGCTCTCGCAGCTCTCAACCGCAGGGAAAAACGGGCAGTTCCGTACGCCCCGGCACATCATCCGGATGATGATCGAGCTCGTGGACCCGGATATCAATGACCGGATCTGCGATCCTGCCTGTGGTACAGCCGGGTTCCTGGTCAACTCATACGAGCACATCCTCAAGAAATACACGAGCAAAGACAAGATAGAAGAAGATCCCGAAGGGGGATATCATAACCTTCTCGGCGATAAAATCACCGACCCGAAACACTGGGACAAGCTCTGGACTGACACGTTCTATGGTTATGATTTTGATACTACGATGGTCAGGATCTCGCTGATGAACATGGTGCTCCACGGGATCAAAGCACCACGGGTCGAGCAGAAAGACACGCTCTCCAAGGGATTTAGGGAATCAGAGCGGTACACCATAGTGCTCGCGAATCCCCCGTTCAAAGGCAGCATTGACAAGAGCGACATCAACGACGCCCTCACCATCCAGACCACCAAGACCGAACTGCTCTTTGTCGAACGGATGATGCACCTCCTCCAGATTGGCGGGAAGTGCGGGGTCATCGTGCCGGATGGTGTGCTGTTCGGGAGCTCCAATGCCCACAAGAAACTCCGGCAGATCCTGCTTGAAAAGTGCCAGCTCGAAGGCATCGTATCAATGCCATCAGGGGTTTTCAAACCGTATGCTGGTGTTTCTACGGCCGTTCTAATCTTCACCAAAGGCGGATCAACTGAGAAAGTCTGGTTCTATGATATGGATGCGGATGGATATTCGCTGGATGACAAACGGACATTCATAGATGGGAAAGGAGATATCCCGGATATTATCCGGCACTACCGCAACCGGAAGAAAGAGATTCTGACCGACCGGAAAGCCAAATGTTTCTTTGTCCCGATTAAGGAAATTAAAGATAACGGGTACGATCTCTCAATCTCGCGATACAAAGAGATCGAGTATGAAGAAGTCCATTACGAGAAGCCGGAAATAATTATCCATAAGATTGAGACGCTTGAGAACGAGATCCAGAAAGGACTGGAAGATCTCAAAGTGTTGCTTAAAAAAAAGTAATCTCATCGTATCTGTAAATTCATACCTCCCAAACCCCCTCCCCTTTTATACACCACCCCCACACAACCAACCACTCAGGAAGAGTGCGCCAGCGCTCATGAGTGTCTTTTCGCTCGTGAAGGTCTTTATCTCTGAAAGCGCAGTCCCCGTCCACTGCATGAGCACGTGCATTCCGGTGTTTTTCACTTTCACAGTGCACGGTCGGGGTTTTAAACTCCTGATCTTTCATGTTGTTATGAGGAGGGAAACCCCCTGATATTCCGGA
>Ga0268276_1003921_pt1 | contig 10978 bp, 12 predicted proteins | sample saktaG_4_FD_190145 | JGI IMG/M metagenome (GOLD analysis project Ga0268276, IMG submission 190145) | Saline water microbial communities from Sakinaw Lake, British Columbia, Canada - sak_2010_1_5_45m | ecosystem: Environmental > Aquatic > Non-marine Saline and Alkaline > Saline ...
TTTTTAGCCTCTCTTAAAAATCCATTAAATAAATCAATGTTGTTGTGGTTAGTAATGGTATCAGCTAAAAGGCCAGTGGCTTCGGTTTCTTTTTCAGCTCGTTTAATATCATACTTTAATTTATACTTAGCAAAAACAAAGTTAACTGTTAAAAAAATAACAATCCAAACTATAATTCCCAAGCCCAAATAAACGTTTCTCCTGAAAAGAACAAAGGCTATCATAACAGTACTAACCGCCAAGGGCACCACACTCCAAGTAAGTTTGTCGTAAATATGTTCAAAAGCCTTACCAAACCATTTAGCCCTTTTTACCAAAGAGCCCACAAAACTGTTATTAAAAAAAGTTAAAGAATGTTTATGTAAATACTCAAAGCATTGAGTATTTAAATCAGCAATTACATGCGATTCAAAATAAGCCACCATAAAATCAGAAACCCGCCAAAAAAACCATTCCAAAAAGCCTAACCCCGCAATAAAAATTAAAATTTTAATTAAAGTAAAAGCCGCCTCATTTTTAGTTAAATTTCCATTAGCTAAAACATTAAAAAAATCTTTATAGTACAAAGGAACAATCACCCCAACAGCCACAGCCAAAACCACAGCCACCAAATTAAGGGTTCCTGAAACCTTATACTTCATTGAAGCTTGGTAAAAATATTGTAATGTTTTTTTAGTATTATTTTTCATTTTTTTGAAAAACAAAAAACAGATTTTATTCTAAATCTTTTATTATAAGCTTAAGTTTAACTTACTTTGTTAAAAAATAAATTACAGTAACAAAAGCTGTTAAAAGAATTAAACCTGACATTACTTTGTATACATCCATAAAACTAAATCTTACAACAAATACGCGGCCGCGTAAGTTTTGTAAGATTATTTTATAATTTCTTTTAGTAAATTATTAACAAATTCCATTGAACCGTCGTTTAAAATAACAATGTCAAAAGCTTTTTTATAATTCTCTAAATTTTCCTCTATGTTTTCGTTTAAAAACCCAATTTTTAGCAAATTATCATATTCAAAACCATCAACCATGCCGATGTCCTCTAGATTATCACCCAACAAAATAACATTTCTTTTATCCTTTATCTTAGCAAAAAACCTCCCAAAAAAGGAGGCTTCCTTCCACCTTGTCTTAGTATTCTAATTTTAACCCTAATTTTTCTGCAAAAAGCTGAAACCACCTTTCGTGGCGGTCAACTTTGTGGCTTAACATTACCATTTCATGAAAATATGTATCCGATCTTTTCGCATAGCTATCAATAGCCATCATTAGCTGGTGAATATCGTTTTTCGTTGCTATTTTATTCTTAATGTCTCGCAAAACTTCTTTGACACCACAAAAACGCACATAAAATTTTTCAAATTTTTCATCTGCCATATATTTTTATAATAATTTTACAAAATAAAATGTCAACTTTTTAAAACTAAAGGCCAATTTGTGGGGCAATGTTTTGCATGGCTACCAAACAAATTTCAATAAATTTTTCTATTGGAATATCTAAGCCCTCGGGTTTAGCACAAAGAGCTACCTCATCTCTTCGGGTGCCAGAAGCAAACTTTGGCTCTTTTAAAAACCGTTTTAAAACAGAACTTACTTTAACTTCTGCTAATTTTCTTGATGGGTAGATAAAAGCCACCGCAATTATTAAGCCAGTTAAACTGTCCGCACAAAAAATTGCCCATTGAGCCTTAGACACAGGTTGAACTCCCGTAAAATCGGGCGCGTGAGCTTTAACAATTTGGTCCAAAACTTCTGACAATTCCAAGCCGTATTTCGCCAATGCCTCTTTTGTTTTATAAGGGTGTTGCTCTTTGAACTCCCCTCCGAAGTCAACATCGTGAATAAGCCCAGCCAAACACCACTCCTCTTTGTTTGGCTCGTTTGCTGGCATTTTTCCTTGGCTTTGCAAATAATCGTAAATCCCGCCCATACACGCCTCCAAAGCCAAGGAATGGTTTAAAATGTTTGGCTCTAACTGTTTTTTAAGCGCCTCTAAATATTTTTCTCTGTTGTGTTGCATGTTATTTTATATTATATTTTTTCTCCTCCTTTAATTTCGAACTTCAACTTCTTGAAGTCCGAAAAATGGACTGTAGCTTTTAATTTTTTGGGGCATGATGAATTCAGTCTTGTGATATGCTTCTTGTAATTTTACCACATCGTCAGCTTGCAAAATAAGATGAGCTACCTCGTCCAAAAGTGCGAGGTCAACTTTGGGAAAATCTTCTGGGGCTTTGTCGGAAATACCCCAGTAATCCCATGGTAGAGATTCAACTTTATTAAGTGCAGCAAGGTCGCGTACAACACTACCACGAATAAACCATAAACCTTTTATATCTATACTGGATACTCCAAAATTATCGGGGTCTGCCTCGCCTTGTCGCGCCATTCGCCATGCCTCTCCAGCAACAATAAACCTATCGCGTGGTATATCTAAAGTATCAATTGAGATTTTATATTTTTCTTTTACTATAGTATCAACATTAGCGTCTACAAGTTTCCATCGCGTATCTTTTTCACTCCAATATTCACAAACCCAGTGATCATCGTACAAATCTGACTTGATGTTGAAATAATGATCAAACCCGCATCGCAAACGCGCTAGTATTCCCTTGTGACGAAGTATTGAACAAAGCACAAGTGCATAGTCGCGACAACTCCCCACAAAACGTTCTTCGGGTTGTCGTGCTTGCGTTAAGGGTTGTCCGTTTCTGTTTAAAATCCTCTCCAAAATAATTTCCATACGACGACTGTCTAAATCCTCTTTTTGTTTAGCAGTTAAGGTTACACCATATAAGCCAAGGAGATCTTTATCTATGACCATACCTTGCACAACAGAAACAATTTCTAGAATTGAATTTGGTAAATCATTAAGCACCTCTTTGTATTTACCTGGGTCTGTAGTACGACTTTGTTTTTTATAAATTTCAATTTCCATAATTTATTTTACTAGTTCACTTTCACACCGGCCTTAGTAATGTAAGAATTTTCTAAAAAATTTAGGGCTGTTATGTTGGTTGGGGCTGTAACTATTTTCCGTGCCTCCTCTAAGGATAGCCACTTAGTATCAAAAAATTCTTCAAGGTCAACATTGAAATTACTTCCGTCTGTGGCCATTAAATACCAAACATCATAATGGATTTTACATGGCCGAGCGCTGTTATTAATTCTAGTAATTGTTAGTAAAAATGGATTAGGGGATTTTTGAAAATAGTCCTTAACGCCCACCTCTTCCCAGATTTCCCTGTTCAATGTTTTCCATAAAACCTCTCCCCTATCAACATGCCCGCCTGGTGCTATCCAAAGCCCAGCTTTTTTATGATGCACTAAAAATAACTCCTTAGTTTTAAAATTAAAAGGCAAAAAGAAAGTGCCAAAATGCGTTGAAGAATTTTCGTCTCTAACTAAATTCCCCTCTTCCAGCCGTTGCTGAAATTCTCGATAAGTCTCCTCACTATCACAAATCCCCCGCTCTAAAATTTTTACTATATCTTGATATAAATCCATAAAATTTTCACTGGTCTTACCTATGTAAACATAGCGCACTCAAAAATATATCCAAAATAAGTCCCTTTTTTACTTCTGCGTAGTTTACTTCTCCAGATATATTAACATAAAGGAGACAAATTAAAGTTAAATTTCTCATTCTCAAAAACAAATTTAAAAATTTATATTCTTTCTCTGTAATATCTCTTATTTTCCGATAACTTTCGAAGTAGCTGTTTAATATTTTTTCATAATCTTCTTTTTTGTTTTTAAACAACCACCACCAAATTGAGTTTGCGGTGTCTAAAATAAAAGGCTGATTGGAAACATCGTCAAAATCCAAAATAGCTTTTATTTTATCATCATCAACAAGTATATTATCGCTATCATAGTCCAGATGGACATCGCCACAAGGCAAAGACAATATGTCGTCAAAATTTAATTCAATATTTCTTTTCAAATCACTATATATCCCCTCTATTTTGCCAAATATTTCTTTAGTTAGTTCTTTTGATTTTGTTTCGTTAAATTCTTTATCCATCCAATCGACCATAGCTTTAAAATTTGAGCTTTCTGAGTTTTTGCTTAGCCCGCTTGAAACTAAATGCATTTTTGCTTGATATGTCGCAAACTCTGGAATTATTTCAAAATCAGTTGGTTCAAGGTGTCTTCCTTCTGCAAATACCATAACAATAGCTCTCCATTCCCTGTCAGCAGAATCTTTAAAAACCGTTAATTTTTTATCAAAAATATTAGCTATAATTGACGGAACAGGAACGCCAGATATTCTCATTTCATCCATAAAATTAAGTTCATTTTCAATGGCGTCGTTGCTTTTATCACCATTTTGATAAACTCTCAACACTAATTTAGACCCGTCCCCTATTTTAAGGCAAAAAGATGTATTTATTATTCCACCCTTAAAACATTGAGCATCTAAAACACTTAGCTTGTACAAATCAAATACTTTAGTTAACTCTTCTTTAGATCCATCAAATTTTATGTTCTTTTCTAGTTGCATAGAAATTAAAAACTATTTTATACCAAATTGCCAAATAACAACCGCGGCTATCACCGTAATTAATATGGGGACAATAAGTTTCCAAAAAATTTTACTCCAGAAACCTTCCTTTTTTGATTTTTTATCTCCAATAGATGCCCTATTTCCATCACCACGTTGCTCTATTTTATCTCGGCCGATAATTTCCACTTTTTCTATATGTAGTAGGCCATCTGAAAATTTATTTCCCAAAGCAAGAGAGTTTTCCCCTTCATCCTGAATGCCAACGTCAAGGCCAAAAAAATTATTATCTATAAGTTTATTGTTTTTCCCTCTATTCCATATACCGACACTCTTTTCTGCTTGATTATTTTGGCTTTCTGATACTAAATTTGGTCCAAAATTATTTTCTAAAGCATTGTCTACCTCTTCGGAAGACAACCCCCTTACTTCATCAAGAGAAATAAATTTTTTATCTAAATCTATCGTCATGCGTATTCTTCTACTTTTACTTTCAAATTTACTGAATTGATCAAATACAACGACTCTAACTAAATCTTTATTTTTTCTCCATGAAAAAACAAAACCATAAGGATCATCCACCTTCCAACTAGGGGATATATGACTTAATTGTTGATTTGTAAAGATATCTTTATGGTTCTTCGGAAAAAAACGAATCTCTCCCATCCCATAGTTATTAAAAATATCACGAACAAAACTTACAAATCCGTGAAAATCAAATTCCTCTTTAAATATTTTTTTAAACATAGTTATGTATCCTGCACATTTTCAACTAAAGTTAACTTTCTCTCGCGGGAGAGGCGTTTTATTTGGGCTTCGCTAATACTAATTTTCATCGCAATTACCTGAATGTTTTTAGCAAACGGCAAATTTATAACACGAGAATATTCCTTTTTAAAATCTATTGGCAAAAGTTCTGGTTTAATGATTTTAAAACCACTTCTTTGATAAAAATTGCCCTTATTAGAAAAAGTCAAAAGATAGATAGGCCTTTTCTTTTCTTCTTCTAATATTTCTTTGACTAATCCACTTCCTATTCCTCTATTCCGATATTCCTCTGAAACTACAAGGCTTGATAATTCAAGACATCTTTTTCCCAACTCTTTTATCCTTATGCAACCAATTATTTTATCTTTATCTTTAGCTACTATAAACCGATCTATAGAAAAATTTGAACCATCTCCCCCACAAACTTTCAATAAATTTTTTATTTGTTCTTCATCTTCTGAAAGTGCTTTGAAATACTTAATCTCAAAACTTTTTCTCATATTTTTAATCAACGCTAATTTTTTATTGCGGGGGAGGCGTTTCAATTCAGCTTCACGAACACGGGCTTCGCTTAGGGTTTTAAATTCTTCTGAATACTTTAAAATAACTGGTCGGCGGATTTTTGTGTAGTGCGCTCCCCCTTTTGACTCGTTATGTTGCTTTAACCTTTTTTCAAGATTATTAGTACACCCAACATACAAAGTTTTATCCGCACACTCTAAAATATAAACAAAATGCTTCATTTTTTTATCCACTTGGTTTTTAAAGTTATTGGAAGTATCATAACAGTACAAATGTCCATCTAGGACTCCCTCCCTTTGCGGAGTAAAAACTCATTAGTATTTACTTTAACTTACCTCTATTTTTGCCTTTTTTCAACAAAAACCCAACCTAGGAAGTTACCAGGTAACTTCCTAAAAATAAAAAACCTTACAACAGATACGCGGCCGCGTATTTGTTGTAAGGTTTTTTATTTACTGATTTCAACTAATTACTTTTAAAAACCCATCACTTCTTGGTGTGCCCCGAAGGCGCATCCGCGAAGTGAATTTGAGCTTTTTAGAAATAAAATTTTACTAATTGAAACCCCTCGTCGGAAATTTCTTCCCCAAAATTCTTTTTATAAATCCGCTTATATTCTTCGATTGCCTCTTTGATTAATGACATATTGTTATGTTAATCTAATTATGAAAAAATGTCCCTCATAAACAAGTGAGGGACATTTACCTTTTGCGATAAAAAATTCAGCTTAGATACTCTTCATGAACAAGAGTTGGAGGAAGCTCTTCTTCCAGTCTCTTAATATCCTCTAGAGTAAAAAATTTGCTGGCATAAGGATATTCCTCTTTTGGTTGCCAAAGGGTTTGCTCTCTAAGAAGGTCTTCTTTTTCTTTTTTTATCTCGTCTTTAACGTCCAGACGAATGACTCTTTCCTTTTTGAACAAATCAGAAGCCTTCCTTTCTCTTGATCTCATTCTTTCATCTATTTCTTCTACAATTACCTCCCCAACATTTTCTGCCACGTAACGGTCAGCATGCTCTCCACCTAAAAACCTGTTGAAGGGGGCTCTTAAATCTCTCCAGTCAGTACCCCTCTGCACTACAAGAGCTATGGTTATATCAAGAGCGTTTTTCCTAGCAACTTCCCTCTCCTCTAAAGTATGTCGTTCCCACCATATAGTAGATGGCATAAAATAGGGATAAACAAGCTCTCTCCCACAACTCTCACAAACAGTATCGCAGACTATTACGTCTCCCAAACATTCACTACATTTGTATCCAATAGTTTCCGAACTTTCGTTTATAACTCTTAACATAATACTTACCTTCTTCCTTCTTGTTGTTTTCTGGTAATTTTGTTAATGACCAAATCTCTAATTTAACCCTTATATTATGCTTATTTTCCTAAAAATCAAGTACCTGTCATTTAAAAACCAAAAAGCCGTGGTGATTTCCCATCACGGCTTTTTGGTTTTTCTTTTTTTGTAGCACCACGCTAACAAATTACACTTTTTATCTCCGCACAAGGCGGGGATATTTGCCATTTGCAAAAATTAAGACACTTCTTGGTGCGTTCTGCTGAACGCATCCGCGAAGTGAATTTGAGCTTTTTGAAATTAAAATTTCAAAAACTCCAATTCAGCTGCGGGCTTTGGGTAATGTTAGAACCGCAATTATGCAAAGTTTATATGCCACAACTGCCACTATTTAAGATTATCCTATTTTCTTTTTTTATACAAATAAGTGGTTATCTATTCTTAGCATAATATTTTACCGCTACTTATTATAAAAAATAAGTAGCGAAAAAAATTTCCGCTACTATGATTTGATTAGTTAGTGTATTTATAACCCAACAGGTGAGAGCATCATTACAATTGGCATTATGATGATGCTCATCATAATGGCTATTGAAGTATTGATGCCAGCAGCTACCATCGCTGATTTCAATGCATTCTGCATATCTTTGTAAGACGGGCCACACATTGACCAGCAAAAACCACCCCTTGTTCCGCTATTATAAATAGCACCACATACTCTTCCATTCACTCGCCAAACTGCAAAGTGAATATTAACCATTGGAGTGCTTGATCCTTGTAAAGAAATCATTATGCCAACATGAGGCACTACTTTGTTGATACAGCCACCAATCCAACCAGTTTCAGCAGAAATTCTTACATAGTAGCTGCCAATAGCTTGCCCATAGCCAGCTAACTTAGCACCTTCTATCTCGGTTAGAAATTCCGAAAAAAATAATATGCTCGTTGGGTTAGCATTTCCTTTTTGGTCAATAATTGGTTGGCCGTTGACGACATTAACCACCCAATCCGCTTGTCCGGATACAGGGGTTTGTTCTTGAACAACAGAATTTTGATCACTACCGCATCCTGCGAACGACAGAATTAAAGCTGGAAAAATCAGTAAGATAAACACCTTTCGTAACATTTTACACGCCCTCCATTGCTTGAAAATGCCGTCTCATTTTCTATTTTATTTTTAAGGAACCGCCCAATAGACGGATTAGGCAAAATTTAGAATTGGAAATTTCCAAATCTTTTCATTGGCTTATTTTTTATCTCTTTGACTTTGAAACCATAATCCTCTAAAAATCTCTTAATTTGCTCGCTGGAAATATTCCTTGCATCATATGGAACATCTATTGTTTTATTTTTGTTATGACCAAAAATTCCCCAAGTTCCATTCGGTTTTAATCCTTTACTCATTATTTTTCCATCACAGATATAAACAATATCGTTATGGTTTTCAGATAATATTTTATCTTCAGGACTATTTAAAACCTGAAACCAAACAATATAACAATGCGAACGATAAATAACGCCTTGAATAACTTTTTGAAACAATTTTTTCATATTTTAGCACCCCATTTTTAATTAATTTAGCTATTGTTGCCACAGCTTAATTACATTGTCTTTTTTGGCAAGATTTGTGTTGAGAAAGATTTTTCCGCTACACAATCCCCATTTCACCCCACCATAGTTTCAACGAAAGAGGGGTCACCACCGTCTGTTTTGCCATTTTATTTTTCAATTAATCTTTCGATTTTTATTTCCTCCGAGGTGAGCTTATAAACCATTTGGTCAATTTGGTGTTCGTATCCTAACCTACAAAATCAAAATACTTCCACCCTTCTTGTTTTTTAGAAACAGTAGAAACAGAATCTTTTTTATATTTTGCTAATTTTTCTCTCACTCCTGTAGCCAATTTAAAAGGCTGATATTCCTCTTCGCTGTTAACTCTAAAATGCTCACCTTCTTTAATCACTAAACCACCCATCAATATTTCTTTTTTCTTTCTTTTGTTTTCTTCCTTAATATACCTTTGAAGGGCCTCGGCTTTTAGTTTATTTTCGTCTTCTCTTTGCCCGCTCGCTTTTGTGTCAAATATACCAAGCTTACCGTTTTTAAACATTACCAAAAAATCCGGCTGAAATGTTGAGCCACCATTATATTTAATACCAAAATTCAAAACCATATGCTCATTACCATTCTGCCACCACCATAAAATTTTATCTTTGTGCCCTTCAAGAAAATCAATAAACAATTTTTCAATATCGCTATCAAAATTCAAGTATGCTTTTTTATCTTGGATATGTTTATACAACGAAAACTTATAGGGATACGGTTTATAAGTATATGGATTATAATTTCTATCCTCTGAAATTTCCCACTCGCTGTTCCATTCTTCTGTTTCCTCAATCTTTTTCTTTATTTCTTTTTCTTTGGTGGGCTCATAAGCTCGCACTGCCTCATCGAAAAGCTTGCCAAAAACTTCATGATTATTCAACACGATATTTTGAATAAAGATAATCCCATTGTTGAAAAGGTTTACTCCAGCATATTTCTTAAACCATCTATACAGCACCATTTTTACTATTGGCAAAGATCGTTTTGGCGCATAACCATCAAGATTTCGCTTGATTACATTTTCAAAAGTTCGCTCCTTATCATCGGACGATAAATACGATTGAAAGTTTTCATCCGATGTAATTACTACATTAGATAAATGATCAAATAATTCTCCGGGAATTTGCTTGTTCAAAATAATTTCATCCTTGCCAGCAAGGCCAGCTATATCAATTTTTTCTTTGAGTTGTTTAAAGTTTTTGGTTTTTGCTAACTCTGAAAAATCACCCAATTTAATGCCAAAATAATCGCACAACACTTTGTCTAATACTTCATTAAAACTCGCCGTAATATCTCCATAATCAATGCGATTTCTGTAATATGATTTGAGTTTAAGCGGAGTATATTTTTCGTCTCGCTTTACGCGAATTGATTTAATAATATTCGGATTGCATTCTTCATATTTAACCGTAAAACTTTTTACATTTGTATAAACAAAGGCCTTATTTAAAACATCATTTTTATAATGGAACGCTTCGGGCATTCGCAAAATTCGTCCAACTGTTTGAATTTCAAAAACTAAACTATGTATTTCTCTGAATTTAACTAAAATTTGCGCTCGCGGGCAATCCCAGCCAGTATCAACCGCTTGCTTAAAAATTAAAAACTCCGCTTTGTCGTCATTTTTTATAATTAGTTCTGCTTCTTGATTTATTTTTTCATCCGTCAGCCAAATCGCTAACTTGCCATTATCTTTAGTAATATCTTTCTTCCCTAAAAAACTTTCGATAAAATCTTTTTTATCATTCCCCGTTTCACTATTAGGTATTTGAACCAACACCAGCGGGTTTATATCAACGCCTTCTTTTTCATATGCCCTTTTTAATTCCAGCCTCTTGCGATAAGCCATTTCCATTACCAATTCTTGCGAAGTTATCTCATTATCGTCAATTTTATCAATGTCTTCATTTATAATAATTTCTTTTTTAATCATTCCCTCTTCAATAACATCGTTTGGTTGCACCACAATTTTTTCGTTATACTCTCCCTCGTGTAAAATTGGCGTTGCACTCATTTCAATCGTCAAGTCTGGCTTTATAATTTCATTGCGTAATTCAAAAGCGCGTTCGGCTTTATCGCGAGAATGGCTTTCGTCAATAATAAGAATTATTTTTGTTCCGGCATTTCGGGTATTTTCAATAAGCTCACGAAAATTCACCGTTTCTTTATCTTTCATCAATTTTGATTTCCACTCGCTTGTTTGGCCATCCTTGTTGCTCAATTTTTCCCAGTTCCCAACAACCACTTCGTTTTCATTAATAATTCGCCTTGAGCC
>Ga0268276_1003923_pt1 | contig 10974 bp, 10 predicted proteins | sample saktaG_4_FD_190145 | JGI IMG/M metagenome (GOLD analysis project Ga0268276, IMG submission 190145) | Saline water microbial communities from Sakinaw Lake, British Columbia, Canada - sak_2010_1_5_45m | ecosystem: Environmental > Aquatic > Non-marine Saline and Alkaline > Saline ...
TCTCCTTCAGAAGCACCGCTGTGTTACCGATGAAGGTCTGTCTTCCCGTGTTAACGACATAGCCGTGTCCTTTCCCACTTTTTATGTAGGTTGACATGAAGACGAAGTTTGTTAAATCATGAACATTCCTTGAATCCGTGTTGAGGCTATTATGCTCCTTTTTCACGGGGAACGCCTCCCCTGTCAGCGCCGATTCATCTACTGTAACTTCATCCGCTTGAATGAGCCGGATGTCAGCTGGGGCCACCTCACCTTGTTCAAGAAAAACAAGGTCACCGGGTACAAGCATCCTGCTATCCACTTCAACGATTGAATTGCCTCGCCTTACGCGCGCCTTCAAGGTCACAAGTTTGCTTAGATTTTCAAGAGTCTTCTCAGACTGGTATTCCTGATAAAAACCCAGTAAACTGTTCAGGATCACAATACTCGCGATAATTATGCTATCCGTTACCTCACCCAAGAGATAACTTACTATGCTGGCCCCTATCAGCAAGAAAACCAAGGCGTTCTTGAACTGCGCAATAAAGATCTGGACTCTACCCCTCGACTCTTTGGAGCCCAACTCGTTTTTACCGTACTTCTTTAACCGCGACTCAGATTCTTCACTTGTTAAACCCTCAAGACTTGTCTCAAGTTTCCTCGCCAGAACATCCGCATCGTCGCTTGGCTCCCAAACAGTCATTCTAGTATGTAATGCAGCATTGATTTGATATCAATGTTGAGTGAGAATGGTGGGACCGCCCGGATTCGAACCGGGGATCACGCGGACCCAAACCGCGTATCGTACCAAGCTTGACCACGGTCCCAGCGCAAACCGATAAGGACTAACAGGTTATTAAATGATACGTCTAACCGTACCGTTGCTTGGATTCCTCCAAAGCAGCAACTACCGGTAATGTTTCCCCCGCCAGCATACTGAGCATGGCTCCTCCCCCTGTTGAGACATGGCTCATCTGGTCTGTTATCCCCAGCATTGACGCCATCCCCCCCATGTGGCCTCCTCCGACTACCGTGTATCCTCTGCACCGAGCCATACATCGGAGAAGCTCCTTTGTGCCGATGTCAAATCGTCTTCTCTCGAACATTCCCAACGGGCCTTCGGCTACTACCGTTCCCGCTTTCTCGATTATGCTGCAGTACTGGGCGACGGTGTTCAAACCTATATCGTAAATATTTTTCTCCTCTGTGATGCTACCGATGAAGACCTCCACTCTTTCTCCCTTGACGTCAAGGGCTACATCCATTGGAAGCTGAATCTTACCCGGGTAATCATCAAGGATCTCTCTGCAGATCTCCACTTGTCGCTGCTCTTCCTCATCCAGTTCCTCGTATCTCTTCTTCATCTTACCCATAGCCATCTGGAAGTCATCAGCAACGAGACCCCCTAACAGTATTCCGTCCGCGACATCATCATTCAACACACGACGTATAACTGGTATCCTATCATCCACCTTGGCTCCGCCGAGAAGGTACACGCTGGGTCTCTCAGGTTCGCTGAGCACTCTGTTCAAGGCTGTTAGCTCCTGCTCCATGAGGCGCCCAGCGACCATGGGAACAAAGGCGCTGAGACCCACGAGGCTTGCCTGACTTCGGTGTGCCGCGGCGAATGCGTCGTTAACAAAGAGGTCAACGTATTTGCTCATGGTTTTAACGAAATCTGTTTCCTTGAGCTCGTCTGGTGTACCCTCCTTATTCTCCTCTTCCAGCATCCTAACATTGTTTAGGACGAGTACCTCTCCCTTCTTCAGCTCCTTGATCTCTTTCTGGGCTTCATCACCAATGATATCATCAATGTATTTTACTGGTCTCTCAAGATACATCTGAAGTACTTTGCTGTGGCTCTCAAGGTTTGTGAAATCATATTTCCCGGGTCTGCTCTGGTGTGCCCCGATTATTAGCTTTGCTTCTTTAAGGCTTCTCACTGTAGGTATGACCGCTTGTATCCTAGTTGCGTCAAGTATCCTCTTTGTGTTAGGGTCAAGGGGGCTGTTTATGTCTGCTCGTAGGAAAACAGTCTTACCAGATACGTCAACATCATCGAGAGTGAGGAAGTCATACACCATAGGCATCCCGGTGTTCGCAATTACATTGTCGGTTCTATAAAAGCTGTCTGCGTGCTTGTCTATTTTTTCTATCCTCTATATGTTTAACGAGCTTTACTAATTCCTCGTAGTCTGCTTTCATGAAGTAGGTTTCCTCAATATCCTTGAACCAGACAGGTACCTTGTTTCTCTTCTTCGCTTCTCTGAGTTCAAGCCTCATTTTCGCAGCCTTGTGAAAGGTGGTTCTTCTCTCCCTGTTTGTCTCGGTGTCTTGAACTACTTCACTCATCAGATATGCTCCATCTTTAGTCCCAATCGGCGTCAAATAGTCTAGGTCCCCCGGTATCTGCCCAAACTCTGGGTTATGTGGCTCTGCTTGATACCAGTAAGCCACGCTACTGTAATCCTGTTGAAGCATGTTCGCGTGCCCGTGCTCGATCTCTACCGAGATTGACTTACTGAATGGAATCGGGTCCGGTATATGCAGCCTGTACGCGCTGTATCGGCTATTCACTTCATCCATCACCGTCAACCCATGATATGGAGCGTGAAACGCCCCCTTATTCCAGAACCATCCTCCCTGAAAATAATCCTCAGTGCCAGTACCAATAATGCTAGGATGCACCTCGTCATCCACCCTGATGCACTCGTCTCCCTGTAGCATGAGGAGGCTTCCCTTGTCGTAGCTCTGCATGCTGAGCACGCACCCCGCGTAGTGTCCTCTTCCCTTTGCTTGCAGAATTGTATAGTTTCTATCTATCTCTGTGGGGTTCTCCCTGTTATACCTGCAGTGGAAGTAGAGGTTATCTTCACTGATGCTTGTTTTATGGTATTGTATATTATAGTAGAGATGAGTTACTGGGTGCTCACTCCTGTTCTCTATCTCCAGTATCGCTTTATCCTTGAAGGGCATAGGCCAGTAGCAGTAGAATCCTCCGCTGGTCATTCCATGCATCGCATTATAGTGGTGTACATATTCAGCGAATCCGGCTCCGAAGAAATCCCCCATAGGAGCATAGACACTTGGGTCTTCCTCGTTATCCCATCGAAACCTTAGTAGCAGCGTTCTAAGTATATGCGGATCCTCGGAATTCAAGGCGAACCAGATTCTGGAGATAACACCGCTTCCCGCGATCTCACCAAGGGTATAGGTTTCACTAGGTTGAATCGTAACATAGTCTGCGTTTCCATTGTCTGGATCGTGGCTGCTGATCTGGACTGTTTTCCAGGATTTTGCTTTATGAATATTAGAGGGGGATCCGAGGTATTCCATATATAGATTAAGTTATTTCTCGGGTTAAAGTTTAGGCTCCTCCTAAAAAACAACAGAGTAACCAAACTCATGGTAATCAAGCGCATTTTGAATAATCACAATTACAGTGATCGCGAAAACTACGCGAACGTTGAAAAAAAGATTGAAAAGGACTAGACTTCTTTCACTGTGGCTGTTGGAGCCCATCTGCCAATTGACTCGATACCGCCCTTCATGCCATCTGCTGATGAGTATCCTTCGCTTGTACCTATTGTCTGCTTGTTAGCGGCTAGTAGTAAGAACCTGTGTTTACCCGCTTTGTCGATGTTTGTCTCATATCTTTTCTTCTTTGGCGCGTTTTCTTTCACTGACTCTATTCCATTCATGCAGCCTGCCTTAGCTTTGTATCCTTCACTAGCAAGCAGAGTTTGTCCGTTAGGTGCTTTGAGTCTGAACCTGTATTCGCCTTTTTGATCTTTGTATACTTCAAACATTCCATCCATTTTAAATCAATATTAAACGTGTAATGATACTAAATAAAGGGGGAACAAATGAGCTAAGTTCCGATTAGCCACCTAGACGCGTGCTATCCAAAGAAGGGTGTCTCCGCTGTTTACCGAGTAATGTACCCTGAGGAAGCTTACCACACCATCAAATGGGGCAATAGCGGTTTGAGTTGGTTCTCCGAGGAGATTGCACACTACTCCGAGGGGGGCTCCTTCTCGTACTCTCTGACCTGCCTCAACTTTTCTACGCCAAACCCCGCCTTGCACAGCCCATATTCTCTGACTAGTTGGGTCTACTGGTGGAACATATTTTGTTTCTACTCCTTCGAGCATTTTCATATGTTTTAGCACGTTTATTGCGCCATCGTAATGGTACTGTACGTCTTTTTCCCTGATGGGGTATGGTGCACCCGATTCGATCATCAGGCATGGTATTCTATAGATATTGACGGCTTCTCCGGTGTTCCCTGAGATACTCGTTGTCTCAATAAAAGCAGGGTTATAGAGCGAGGCGAGTTCCACCATTTTGTCATACAATTTCTTGTTATCTGTCTTGTAGACAAATATTCCACGGGTCACATCTTCTCCAAGGTCCGCACTATGTGCGTCTATCAATACATCTGATTTACTCACAAAATGCTCGAAGACTTGATAGGCGACACGTTTCGTTATCGACGCCTCTGGGTCTCCCGGGAATACCTTGTTCTGGTTAAGATGATCCAGTTGATTGTGATATGGCTGCCTTGCATGGAAACCCTCTGTGTTCACGATGGGAACCAGTATCAACGTGCCTGTCAGCTTCTCCGGTTTAACCGTCTCGGCCAACCTGTAGACCGCCTCTACTGGGGCGCATTCAACAGCGTGGACGCCAGCCAGAATGGTAACTGTAGGACCCTTCTTCGCCCCGTTGATTACAATGTAGGGGAGCTTCACCTCATGGGTTGATGCGTCTCCTATTTTGATATAGCCTCGGCGAGTCTCTCCCTGCTCGATAACAGTATCTTGTACCCTGAAAGACATTCTATTGATTGTGGGGGTAAAAGAGGGTAAAAAACTTGGGTTAATATGTGTAGTTGCAGATGAAGGGCTCGCGCCAATCCTTCCACCAGCCGATGATCTTGTTTCCGTCCTCTGTTATTACGAAGACATCTTTATTCATCAGCAATTCACTGTTGGACCCATGGACAACTGGTGTAAATATCACCACCATTCCCGGTTTGAGAACTGTCTCATCTGCTCCAGAGATGTAAGGAGGCTCATAGTTTGTCACACCTATTCCTGTTCCTAGAACGATCTTGGGCTCCATCGTGATGCCTTTCTCGGAGGCAACTGCCTTCACAGCTTCATAGACCTCGCTAGCTTTGACACCCGGATTGAGTTTCGCCCTCGCAGTCTCCCTAAGAGTGACCAGTTTCTGGTAGTCTGCTTTCTGCTCCTCTGTCATCTGATCCATGGCGAGCATTCTAGCACCATTACACCAGTAACCCTTGACTGTTGCTACTAGCTCCATCCTCATCCACTCATGGTGTTTCGGTACCCTATTGAACCCTATTCCGTACATTGGGGCTCCCGGCCACCATTTCTGAGTATTTGTACCGCCAACCACCTGCGCTACAGCTTGATGACCTACCTCATCGAGTTCTCGCTCTAATGCATGGATTCGCACGTTCTCTGTGTTACTCATCTCACCAGTCGCCTGAACGACCAAAACGTGGTGCGCCTGTCCCGCTATAGCGTGGTCTGTTTTTGCCGCGATTTCCTCGATTAGCTCAAGCTCCTTCTGAGTTTTTGTGATCCTGAGTTCTCTTAGCAAGTCATCGCAGGGTATTAGCTGGAAGTCCTCAAGGGCAGCCTCCAATCGATTATAGAGGTTTAATGGTATTCTGTTTACATCTACCCCGATTTTACCCGTCTTCCTGACGGTGTTTTTCGCCAATAGTACGGCTACTTCCACGATGCTGCTTGGACTTCCCGGCTTCTCTGTGTATGCCCGTGTCTTGTTGATCCAAGCTAGGTTTAGGAAGCTACTCTCCCACTCATGAGGTATGATACAGGTTGCGTTTTCGCCTCTGGGCCAGAACACCGCCATGTATCTGTCCTGGAAGGTCTGTGGGAAGTGAAGGTATGCTCCTGTGAGGTACTGGAGGTTATCATATCCAAATACAAGTAAGGCGTCGTATCCTTCGTTTTCTATGGCTTTGTTGACTTTTTCAATTATCGCTTCTTTCATCTCATCAGCCTCCTAGTGTGTTGCCCTGATACCGTAGACGTTGTAGAGTTTGTCCCATGTCTTGTACCAGCTGAGTTTTCTGTTGCCTTCTTCGGTGATGGCGTAAACATCCTTGCTGTGTACGAGCTCCTGTCTCGGCCCATACGTGTAGATGTCCAAGGCGATCACCATTCCCTCCTTGAGTTCTGTGCTGCAGTTCAGGTTCAGATACGGTGCCTCGTGATGACTAGCTCCGACCCCGTGTCCGATTCCCGGCTCTTTCCAGAACCCTACCGCCTGTTTCTCGGCTGCTCTAGCAACGTGGGCATATACCTCGTTGCATGCTACGCCGGGTTTGAGCATCTCAAGCGCCGATGCCTTGAGTTTGAGGTTTTCCTTGTAGGCGTTCTCTTGCTCTGGGGTCGGCTTTCCTGTTACTCCCATTCTCCCAACGTTGGTCCAGTATCCCATGTAGTGAGCGCTAACATCCATGCGGAATAGCTCGCCTTCTTTTACCCACCCCTTCTGTGGAGTGTAGTAGATCTGACCATCGCTACCGAATGCACTGTTTAGCAATCCTACTCCGCTTGCCCCATTCTCGTTCACATGAACCCTGATGCGTTCCGTGATCTCGGCGATAGTATACCCGGGGTTCTCAACGACTCCTTCAAGGTGCATCAACGCATAGACTATTCCCCTGTCCGCCTGTTTACACGCACGCTCAATGAATCCTATCTCCCCCTGAGTTTTGATAATCCTAAGGTCTCTTAACATTGGGTCTGCTGATTCCCATACTACGCTGGGTAGTTTTCCTGATAATGAGTCCATCAATCCTTTTGAGACTCTAGATGTGTCAATGCCAATCTTGTTCTTGTCGAGTCCCATCCCAACGATGAGTTCTTCAACTGCCTTGACAAATCCCCCTGTCTCATAGCCCTGGTTCTCGTCATAGACGAGCACTTCGCCAGTCCAGCCTTGGTCCAGTAATGCCTGTGACCAGTCTTGTGGTACTATAACAACTGGTGTTCCCTCTTTCGGGAGCAGGGTTGCGGCTTTTCTTGATGGATAATTTTCCGCAAAGGGCAGGACTGTTCGTGTAATATAATTGAAGTTGTCCACGCCCACAGCCAAGACTGCGTCATATCCGCTTTCAGCAACCGCAGTCTCGTTTTTTTGTTTGAGTTGATCCATTTTGGATGCTCCTAATCGTTTAGAATCCCTATTTTAGCTAAACTAGGAGTACATTCATTGCATATAAGCAGTTTTCGATGTCTGGGTTACGCTTTTATATAAAGGGGCACCGAAAACTGGGGTTTTAAGGAATTGGGTCATAAAATTTCTGTATCTCTATGACGTACCCCTCTGGGTCGTGGAGGAGGAATATCCTGAGGTTGAGTGTTTTGTCGTCATGAGGCTCATTCAGGGTCTTCACTCCGTTTTTCTTGAAGTGTTCATACCACGCATCCGGGTCATCCACGATAACTGTTAGCATCACAGGCTTCGTGTCACTGTATTTATGGTATCCAACGTTACCGTCCACACATCCCATGTAGGCGTTATCTCTTATCTTGAAAATCTTAGCCCATTTCTGGTCCTGAATCAGCTCAAACCCCATGATTTTTTGGTAGAACTCGGCTGCCTTCGCGAGGTCTTTGTAGTAGAAGAATGTTAGAACACCCTCTGCTTTTGGGTACTGCATGCCCTTAAACTGTAATATTTCGTTTAAATTAGTTTCCAGTTTGATTAATCTATAAATTTCACCCCGCGTCAGCTTGATCTGATAATTATGGTGGATGTTGGATCAAAAGCTCCTGAGTTTACATTGATAAATCATAACATGAAAAAAGTCTCACTCGGCGATTATCGAGGAAAAAACGTGGTTCTCGCCTTTTACCCCGGCGCCTTTACGAGCGCATGCAAGAAGGAAATGTGTACTATAAGAGATGATATCGCGAAGCTAGAAGACCTAGGTGCACAGATACTTGGCATCAGTGTTAATGATCCCTTCAGTAACAAGGCGTTCCATGAAGAGAACGTACTCAACTTTCCCCTTCTATGCGATTATACTAGGGAGGTCGTCAAGAAGTACGATGTTTATCATGAGAACTTCGCTGGGCTTCAGGGGTACACCGCTGCCAAGCGTAGTGTATTTATCCTAGACGCTGATGGCGTGGTTCGGTTCAAATGGGTTTCTGAAAACCCCGGTGTTGAACCTGATTACAATGAGATAAAGAAACAGTTATCCAAGCTAGCATAATTTTCATATTATCCACTTTTCTTTTTATCAACTAATGTTTAATAACCACAAAAATAGATCAAATATTGAGAATTTTATGAAAAGTTACATCAAAATATATGGACCACCTCTGGCAGAGGCGCTAAAGGCTCTGAGAACCGTAGCGATCGATACTCAAGAAGTCTGTGTAATGGACCCCGGGATCGAGGCAATTATCTCCGCTCCCCATGTATCCAGTGGGTCTTCACTGGACTCTGTTTCTATGGTTATGGACTTTTTCGGAGGCCCAGAGGCCATAAGCGAGGAGCGTTGTGAAACCATCATTAGCAAGAGCCGTGAAAGCGTAGGAAAGTACGATTTCTACTATGAGTGGTTTAAAAAGCCGTCAATTGCCCAGATCGAAGCACTAATTGTTAAGATCGATGAAGCCCTTACTCCGGTTGGAGTTAGGTACACAATCACCACCAAGTAGTTTCTCTATTTTTCTTCTATTCTCATAAGCGCTTTTTCTATGTTATTTGTTGGTAGATTGCATACGAAATCCTTGCAGACATAGATCATTGGTGTTTTTGTCTGTTTCAATTCAGCTAGGTAAGGTATGGATTCAGCCAATTCGCTGCTCCAGACATGAGTAACTGTGTTCGGCAGATACTTTCCTGAAAACACTTCGATAATTTCAGCAAGTTTCTCAGCCTCACCTGTCAAAACAACCTCGGTGCTCGGTCCGAAGGCGAAATCTAGTCCAGATAAAAACATCGAGTAGGCATGGGGTGCTCCAAGCACACTCGATGAGAAGTATCTCGATAGCTTCTTCGCCTCGTCCTCTAACTTATTTTCTCCAGTTAGTCTTGATAATCTTAGCATGTTGTAAAAAGCTACAGAGTTTCCGCTTGGTATGGCTCCATCGTAGATTTCTTTTCTTCTTGTCAGTAATATCTCCGAGTCCTCTGATGTGAAGAATAACCCCCCATTCGCATCACTGAATTTTAGGAGCATCATATCATTTAGTTCTCTAGCGGTATCGAGGTACTGTTTCTCGTATGTTGCCTGATATAATTCTATTAGCGCCCAAGTCATGAACGCGTAGTCGTTCAGGAACCCAGCTATCTCGGCCTCATCCTCTCTGTATCTATGAAGCAGTATGCCTCCATCCCACATTTTGCCAATTATGAACTCAGCTGATCTAACCGCTTCCTCGATGTACTCCTTCACATGGAATGCTCTTCCCGCCTTGCAGAGAGCCACAATCATCAAACCATTCCAGTCAGTGAGAACTTTGTCATCTAACAATGGGCGGGGTCTCATCTCCCTTGCTTCAAAGAGCTTGTTCTTTGCCCCTACCAAAACACTGTTTTCACTTTGTTCCTTCTTCATGTGAAGTATGTTTTTACCTGTTTTTTGCTGAGTCGCCTCCTCGAGGTAATTGCCCTCTGGTCTCACATTATAATGCTTGATGACTTGTTCAAATTCTTCTTCAGTGAGAATCTTTTCTAGCTCCTCTACATCCCAGACATAGAATTTTCCCTCTTCGCCCTCGCTGTCAGCGTCCTCGGCTGAGTAGAAGCCACCATCAGGTGATGCAAGGTCTCGGAGTACGTACGCGATGATCTCCTCCCCAGTTTTCCTGTACTCCTGTTTTCCCGTTGCCTGATATGCCTCGGTATATGCCATTAGAAGCGTGGCTTGGTCGTAGAGCATCTTCTCAAAGTGGGGTACGAGCCACATCTGATCCGTGCTGTACCTGTGGAACCCGTAACCGATGTGGTCAAAGATTCCCCCCCGTTTCATCTCCGTGAGAGTCTTCTCCACCATATCCAACGCTTTCTCGTTTCCAGTCCTCCTCCAATATCTCAGCAGATACAGCAGATTGTGTGGCGAGGGAAACTTGGGGGCTGACCCGAATCCACCGAATTTATCATCATAGAGATCATCCAAGAGCATAAACGCAGTATCAAAGACTGTTACTGGGATCTCTTCGTCTCCTTCATTTATATGTCCGAGGTTGTGAGCCACGTTTTCACTGATGCTTTCCAGCCTCTCCCTTTGATTCATCCAGTAGTTCTTTATCTGGGGTACAAGGTCCAGCATACCTATTCTGCCGTAACCAGACTCCTTCGGTATGTATGTGGCGGCGTAGAATGGTCTCTTATCCGGTGTCATGATGATGGTGAGTGGCCATCCACCTCCACCGGTTAACATCTGGGACACAGCCATGTAAACCCCGTCTATGTCGGGTCTTTCCTCTCTGTCTACTTTGATGTTGATGAATGCCTCGTTTATGAGTTCCGCAACCCGTGAATCGGTGAAACATTCATGCTCCATCACATGGCACCAGTGGCATGTTGAGTACCCTATGCTGAGAAAGACGGGTTTATCTTCCACTTCTGCTCTGAGGAAGGCTTCCTCGCCCCATGGATACCAGTCAACTGGGTTATATGCGTGTTGAAGCAGGTATGGGCTCTTCTCGTCTATGAGTCTGTTTGGCTGTGACATTTTGTTAACCTATTTTCCCTGATACAAGTTGTGGTACGCCCAATCTTCTAGTAGTTTTCTCTCTGGGCGATTCAACTCACTCTTAATCTGATCTTCACTAAGGCTAGGGTGGATCTCCTGCATCTTCTTCCCCACGATAATCAGAGTTAAAACCGTGTATTCATCTGGTATGCCCAGAACCTCCCGTACCTTCTTTGGGCTGAACCCCGCTATTGGATGGGCTACCAGTCCAATCT
>Ga0268276_1003926_pt1 | contig 10968 bp, 8 predicted proteins | sample saktaG_4_FD_190145 | JGI IMG/M metagenome (GOLD analysis project Ga0268276, IMG submission 190145) | Saline water microbial communities from Sakinaw Lake, British Columbia, Canada - sak_2010_1_5_45m | ecosystem: Environmental > Aquatic > Non-marine Saline and Alkaline > Saline ...
TTCTACAGGAAAATCCCTTACAATAACCTTGTGCTTCTTTTTAAGCATTGTTGCCGGGTAAAGAACAACTAAATTAGGCTGTGCATAAACCTGAAATGTGCATCCAAACAATCTTTCAGCAGCCCTGCCTTTTTTGGCCGGTGGTGTAACAAATGTTATTTTCATCTTAAGCCCCTTCAAATTAATCTAATACAGTTAAATATATTTGTTTATAAACTTAACGAAAATAAATTTATTGTATTATCCCAAAACTATTTCCATATGATAAATTTATTCTATATATAAAATTCACTCAAACAAAGCTTTTGGAAACTCCCCAGCAGGCATTTATTAGGAAGATTAAACCAAAAGTTTAATAAATGAGAAAGCAAATTATTTTATCGAAGGGAAATAATAAACAAATAACACAAAGTGTTTTTTAAGAGTAAAATTTAAATAAGTTAAGCTTAATTGCGAATATATTATAGGATAATAATTATTGAGGTTTAAAAATGAAAATAAGTATTTTTGGATTAGGATATGTTGGATGCGTTACAGCGGCTGTAATGACAAAAGATGGTCATACTGTAGTTGGTGTTGATGTGAATAAACAAAAAATAGAGATGATTAACAGCGGTGATTCTCCTATTGTAGAAAAAGATGTTGATGTGTTGATAAAAGATGCGTACACTAAAGGTTTGCTGACTGCAACTAATGATACCAAATACGCAATACAAAATACTGATGTTTCTGTCATTTGCGTTGGAACTCCTTCTTCTAAGGAAGGAACTACTGATTTGATTTATGTCAAAAAAGTAATAGAGCTTATTAAAAATGCGCTTATTGAGTTAGGTAAAAATCATACAATAATTGTTCGTTCGACAATTCCACCAGGGACTATTGAAAACCTGATACTGCCGCATTTCAAAGAAATGTCTGATAGGGTTGGTGTGTGTTTTAATCCTGAATTTTTAAGAGAGGGAACTGCTGTTGCAGATTATTTTAATCCTCCTTATATAATTGCGGCTGTTGACTCAGAGAGTACAAAAAAAACACTTGAGGAATTTTACAAGAGTATTGATTCTGAGATTATATTTACTTCTTTTAAGATTGCAGAGAGCTTGAAGATGATTAATAATGTTTTTCACGCGTTAAAGATTGTATTTGCTAATGAAATTAAGCGTTTTTGCGAAGGCTATAACTTAGATGCTTTTGAAGTAATGGATTTAGTATGTAAAGATAAAAAATTGAATATATCTACAAAATATTTAAAGCCAGGATTTGCTTATGGGGGCAGTTGTTTGCCAAAAGATTTGAAAAGCTTTGTGACAATGGCCAAAAAGAAATATATAAATCTGCCTGTTTTGGAAGGTATTGCTAAATCTAATGATGAGCATATTGCAGATGCAATAGAAAAGATTTTTTCTTTTAAATCTAAGAAGATAGGCATGGTTGGGATTAGCTTTAAACCAGGAACAGATGATTTGCGTGAAAGTCCATATGTAAAGCTGGTTGAATACTTTTTGGGTAAAGGGTATAACATAAAAATATATGATCCTAATATCAATGTATCAAAATTGATGGGTGCCAATAAAGAATACATAGAAAAAGAATTGGGGCATATTGATCGATTGCTTGTTAAAGATTTAAAAGATGTATTTGAGAATGATATTATATTGCTGGCAAGAAATGAAAATATTGATAAATTTATATCAGAGAGACATTTTGTCTTAGATTTAAGGTGAATAAAATCAAGAAAAAAAAAATTCTTTTTGATATAATACATTTAGCACATCTTAACTTTTTTAAGAATGCAATCAATGAATTCCATAAAAGAGGGTATGATGTTGAAATTACATATCTTGACAGGGGAAAGATTGCAAAAGTATTGAAAAAAGAGCTTCCTCAATATAAACATACTAAAATTGGCACTTACAGCAAAACAACTTTTGGAAAGATTCCTATGATTTTAGAAAGGGTGTTTAGATTCTTTTTTTATTTAATGAAATCAAAACCACATATAACTACAGGGGTGGGAGATTTTATTCTTGCTTTTTCATCCAGATTGTTTGGTATCCCGTCAATAATGTATTATGACGATTTCGAATTTAAAGTTAATTTTAATCTGTCTGATTTTTTTGGGACGCGATTGTATGTTCCTTATTGTCTTCCAAAAAGCTCAAAAAAAATCATAAGATATAAAAGTTTTAAGGAGTTAGCTTATCTGCATCCTGATATATACAAACCTCAAAAATCAATAATTACAAAAATTGGTTTAAAAGAAAATGAATATGTTTTCATTAGAGAAGTTGCAGGAATAAGTATGAATTATACTCAACTTGAAAAAGAAAGTCTGCTTGGTCCAATAAAATATCTTCATAATAAAGGAATTAAAATGATTCTATCATTGGAAGATAAATCGAGGCGTAAATTTTATGAACCATATTGTACAATACTTGAAGAGCCTCTTGAAGACTTATATTCGATAATGCATTATGCTTTGTTTAGTATTTCTTCAGGAGACAGTATGGCAAGAGAATCTGCTCTACTTGGTGTGCCATCTATATATACTGGCGGAAGAACTATGTATGTAAACAATCCGTTCTTAGAATGGAAGGGCGTATATAAATTAGAAAGACAAGAAGACATAATTAATACTGCCAATAAGTTGCTTAATAAGAAAATAAAACAGACTTGGTCTAAAAAGATAACTAAGATTATTAAGAAAAATTTGGCAGATACAACTCAAGTCATTTTAGACTCTTTAAATAAAAATCTTGGTGTTTAATTTAACGTTTTATATTCTAATAATTTATTTTTGTAATAAATTTTGAGGTTTGTTGTATTGTTTTTTGTAATTCAATACAATAACAGGGTATTTTGATTCCAAATCCCGGAGAATACCATCCTCTTATTGGATTAAGATTGCCTTTCTGTCTTATTATCCTAAGTTTTTTGTCTAATGTTAGTTCAATCTTTGTTCCTTTATTTTTTAATATCAGCACATTGTTTTTTTGTTCTATTTCTACGTCAGGATGTAAATTAAAGAATAATGAGATTGAATGTTTATTTTTTGTCTTTATATTATCCTGAATTTTAATTTCTTTTTTTAGTTTATTATGTATTAAATGTCTGTCATGAATAACTCCAATGTTTTTATAGCCGTTATGATAAGCAATTATTTCATCCTTTTCTTCAGAAATATTAGCTTTTGTTATCTTTGTTTTTGCTTTTCTTCCAAAAATAAAAGTGCCTTTTATTTCGGATTGATCAAGATTATCGATTTTTATTGTATTGTGCGCTTCAGTTGATTTAAAAAAATTTCGCCATTTTTCATTGTTATGGTAAATATAAGTTCCGGGGTCAATAAAAAATTCTTTATTGTTTACAGTCAAAAGGATGCTCAATGCATCACAATGTCCGTGACCGGCTGTTGATAGATAACCTAATCCGCCGCAATCAAATATTAATGAAGCATTATTATTTTGTGATATCAAATAACCACCTTTATGGAAGATTTTGCTGCTTGGAAGTATTTTATTTATTTTTGCGATTTTTTTGTATTTTTCTAATCCTTTTATTCCAAAAAGCCAGAATGTTTTTTCGTCAATTTTTTTAGCTTGGTGCTTGAATTCTTTGCTTGAGTATAATATTGCTAAGCTAGCCAGAATTGACTCTGTTTTATCTCTTTTTTGTTCTTCTAAATCAATCAAATGCGCATAATCAGAATCTCCTATGTCAGGAATGATTTTTCTGTTTTGATTTAAACTAAGCAAAAATTTGCCTGCTTTTTCTAATTTTTGTTTGTATTCTTTTGGTATATTATTTTCAGCAGTGATAAACGCCTGTAAATACAAATCCAAAATAAAAATAAGATAATTGGTTGATTGTTCAGCACCAACACCATCATCATATATTTGATTGATTGATTCATTTTGTAATAACCGTGTGGCCCTTTTATTCCATTTTTTTGAATTTTTAAAGTAAGGAAAAACCTGACTTACTAATTTAAGCGCAGCAAGCTCTCCTGTGAGATGATTATTTGCTGAAGAGTATAAAGATAGATTATTATAAATCATGTCTGTTTGCAGGTATATGGATTTTACTATTTTCTTAAATCTTGCTTCATTTAGCCCTTCATAGTTTTGGATAAACTTCAAGCACCATATCCAATTTATTGTTCTTATTGCAAGCTCTAATCCAGAAAACCAATTGATTGTATATGCATAAGGATTTTGTTTAATCCAGGATTCTATTTGTGTGAGAATTTCTTCTGCATATTTTTTTTGATTTGTCAGGTAATATGCTTTTGCAAGTACAGCTAAATGACTATGCCTATTTAATTCCCATACATATCTTACATATCCATATCGAGGGTCTGCATGATGTAATTTACCAATATATTTTTTTGGCCAAACTTTGTTTGTTTTATAATCTTTGTTCCAATTTATTTCTTTTCCCAGATTCTTTTTAACATCGTATATAGGAATAACGTGTTGGCAATACTGATTTGCTAATTTTTCTACGTTTTTAATATTGAAATATTTCTTATATTCTTTGATTATTTTGTCTTTTGGATAATGTTCAAAAAAGAAATTTCCTCTTTTTGAGGTTTTAAAGTTGTCTAATAGTTCTTTTTTATCTAATTTTTGAAGGGAATTTCTATTAAGGTTTGTTATTTGTTTAATTCTACTTATGATATCCCTATCAAATTTCCATTTTATTCTGTATAATATTTCAGCAGGGCTTGTACAGGATAGTCTTGTGATATAATATTTTAATTTTTTTATATCCATCTTTTGTTATCTATAGATTATTTATTTTTTTAAGTTGTTTTGCTCTTTTAATAACTAAAAATAATTTTACTAACATCCATTCAAATGGGAATTTAAAAAATCTTAGTTTCCATCTTAATGTGGCATCAAAACTTAGTATCCAAAAAGGTATTAAAAGTATAGGTGTTATGAATTTCTTTCTTAATTCATCTTTATAAAAAAGGAATCTGGATATATAACTAATACTTTCATATTCCATTTTTTTCATTCCAGTTATCCAAGGTACATTAACAAAAGTATACGAGAAGTTTCCCCATTCTTTAAGTGTTTTAGGCGGCTTAAAACCATATTTTTTAGATGTTTCAAACAAAGGTGACCCAGGATAAGGGGTATAAATAGCAATCATATTAATTAATACTTTTGGGTCCAATTTTCTTAGCTTATCAATTAAATTAAATGTCTTTAAATTGTCTTGCTTTGTTTCTATAGGTAAGCCTATCATAAAACTACATTGTGCTTGTACGCCTGCTTGTTTACATAAACTAACTGCATTTATTATTTGTTTAACTGTGATGTCTTTTTTAATGTAATTTAATATTTTTTGTGAGCCAGACTCACAGCCTATTTGTATTTCTCTAAGGCCTGCTTTATGGGTAAGCTTCAAAAAATCTATATTAAACCTGTCAAAATAGTCAGCTCTGCAGTTTGTTCGCCAAGTAAACTTAAGCTTCCTTTTGATTATCTCTTTAATTATTTCTTCTGCTCTTTTTATATCTGTAAAGAAATTATCGTCTATGAAATTTATTTCATTAACTTTGTACGTTTTTAAAATATATTCTATTTCATTAATTACTTTTTTTGTCTTCTTTTTTCTCCATATTCTTTTATTGAATACTAAATTGTAGCAGAATGCACATCTATGTGGACATCCTCTAGCAGATTGTACATCAAAAATTCTATATTTTTTCACATTTATGAAATCCCAATTAGGCATAAGAAGTTCGTTTACATCAAGAAGTTCAGCACTGGGTGTATTTATAATTTTTCCATCTTTTTTAAAAACAATACCTTTTATCTTATCTAATGGTTTGTTATTTTCGATGGATTTAATCAATTCAACTATTACTTTATCTCCTTCGCCTTTTATAATAATGTCAACATATTTGTTTTGTATAGTTTGTTGGGAAAGTATTGATGGATGAACACCACCCCATACAATTGGAATTGAAGGATTTAATGATCTCGCGAATTTTGCGAATTTTAAAGCAAAAAGTGCTTGCATACCAGTCATTGTAGTGATGCAGACAGCAATTGCATCTTTTATATTTGCTCTTATTTTTTCTTTATAATTATGTTCAACTCTAGTATCAACAATTATTGGCTCATATCCTGCTTTTTGCAAGCTTGTGCTTAAATAAATAAGAGATGAAGGCATTCTAGGTTTAATAGGATCAAAGCCAGTTCTTGGGTATATTAGTAATATTTTTTTTCTTTTCATTGTAATTACATGGGATAGTTATTAATATTAGGAAAGGAAATCTATTTAAATAAATTACTGTTTGACAGCTATATATTAGGGTAAAAACATGACAGAAAAATTTATATGGAAGCATCGTTGGAAGAATAAAGCTAAAAAGATCATGAAAAGCACTTCTTTGGACTTTTTTGCACAAAGAGCTTTTTATGTGCTGGATAAGTACGTTTCTGCTAAAGATAAAAAAATACTTGAAATCGGCTCAGGCACAGGAAGATTTTGCATTGCTTTAGCAAAAAAATATCCAAATAAGGAAATAATAGGTATAGATTATACTGATGAATCTGTTGAATTGTCAAATATTGGAGTTCAGAAAAGGAATTTAAAGAATGTGAAATTTATCAAAGCGGATTTATTTAATCTTCCTTTTAAAGATGGATCTTTTGACTTTGTTTTTGAAAATGGTGTTATTGAACATTTTAAGAACTATCAAGATGCAATTAATGAAATGGCCAGAGTAACAAAAAAGGGAGGTACAATAGCAGTGAATACAAATAACTGGTATTGCTTTCCTAAAACTTTTGAAAAAAAAATATTGGGTAAACATTATCCATTTGGATATGAAAAATCTTTCAAACATAAAGAAGTTAGAGTTGCATTTAAAAATGCTAGATTAAGCAATATTGAAGTTTTTGCATATAATCCTTTTAATTATATAGTTAGATTTTTCTTTTTTAATCAAACGTTGAAAAAAATCATTGAGGGGCTTGCAATTTTCATGGAATCTTTATTGGATTTAATAACATTTAAAAAATTTTCGAGAACATTTGGTTATATGCTTTTTGGAAAAGGAAGAAAATGATAGGATTACTTAAACGCTTACATAAATTATTAAAAAAATATGGTTTTAATATTTCGTTGGGTATTTTTTCATTCAACTTTTTGTATAGAATAGTAAGAACAGGGTTAACAGATTTATTGAAAAAAGAAGTGAATAAAGGTGATGTTTTTATAGATATTGGAGCAAATATAGGGTATTATTCTATAGTGGCTTCTAAGCTAGTTGGTAAAAATGGTAAAATATTTGCTTTTGAGCCTGATTTAATAAATTATAAAAAATTGATTAAAAATCTTAAGAGGAATAGGTGTAATAATATAATTCCCTTGAATGTTGCTGTTTCTGATAAAGAAAGTAAAATTAAGTTGTTTATTTCAGAAGATAATGCTAGTGATCATAGGACTTATGGTATCGAAGGAAGAAAAAGCGTTTCTATAAAGTCTATATCTTTAGATGATTATTTTAGTAAAAATAATGTGACAAAAGTTGATTTTATAAAAATAGATGTTCAAGGTTATGAGCCGGTTGTTTTTAAAGGGATGGTTAAAACACTCAAAAATAATAGGAACATTAAAATTATTACAGAGTTTTGGCCTTTTGGCCTAAAAAGTGCTGGGTATGATGCATTAAAATATTTACAAGATTTTTCTGAATTAGGATTTAAATTTTTTCTGGTTAAAGAAAGAAGTAAATTTGCAAGAGAAATATCTATCAATGAAGCAATGAAACTATGTCCTAAAAAGAAATCAATAGATATTTTATGCAAAAGATAATTTTTTTATATTTTTCGTTCTGCATATAAATTAGGTTTAGTGTATATGAAATATTGAAACGTAAAAAAGTTTATTATAAAATAAATCGCAGTAAGGATTAAATAAATTGTAGCTATTATGTGTGCATTAAATCCCAAATAATAAAATAGAAACACTGCTACAGATTCTTTAATGCCTATTCCTGAAAATGATATTGGTATAAAACTTATAATAAGACTAATTGAATTTATTCCAACAATTAATAAAAGTGGTGCTTCAATCCCTAATATGCTTAATGTAATAGCTATTATTAGTGCGTTATAAATTAATTTTGAAACATTTATTAATACGGCAAGAAACAACAGATGTGGTTTTTTAAATATAGATTTAAATTTTTTATAAAAACCAGTCATTACACTAGCATATTTGCGTAATATGTATTTTTTGATTAAAAATCTAATTTTCGAATTGGTTATAGTAAACAAAAAGCCAAAAATAATAATTAAAAATATTATTAATATTAAATGCCAATTATATAATGAATTAAAATATATGTATGCAGTAAAAATAGCAAACAATAATAGTGTTATCATAGTAAACATTTTATAAATAATAAATGATGCAGAAGATTCCCCCATAGAGATATTGTACTTTTTTTTTAAAAAATAAACTATGCTAACCTCACCACTTCTTGCAGGCGAGAATTGTCCAAGAGAGAAAGAAAACCAATTCATTTTTAAAAATTCTTTAAAAGATATTCTTTTTTTTTTATAATCTAATATAAGAAAAAGTGCTAAAGAATTTAATATGAGGGTCATAAAGTAATTAGTCATAAAAAGTCCTATTCCTAAAATAGGAAATATTATTAAATTATCTAATAAAATCTTGTAATCAAGCTTATATATCAAAATAACCAATATAATTAAGCTAATTGCAATTTTTATAGTCGTTGTTAAATAATTTTTCTTCATTTTCTATTCATATCAGCCAGGAATCCAAAGAATGCTATCTGGATTCCTACAAGTATTAACAGCATGCTTAATATAACCCTTGGAATTCCGCCTGCACTTCCGACAGTTATTATTTTGTATAAGATAAACAGGCCAATCAAGACACCAGCTATAATAAACATTAATCCAATCCTGCCAAAAAACTTCAAAGGCTCAAAATCCCTGTAAATCCTGAAAATGTTTATCCAGGCCTTTACTGCATAATCAAAAGGATTCCTGAATAATTTGCTTGGCCTTGTCTTATTTGTCCTTATAGGCACTTCTGCAATTTTCATCTTTGCTTTCCCTGCCCTTATTAACTGCTCCTGTGTATAGGTAAAAGTGTTTATCAAAGGCAGTTGAGCAACCTCGCTTGTAAATGCCCTGAAACCTGTTGTTGTATCAGTTAGTTTAGTTTTCAATAATTTAGAAAATACTCTGGCAAAAGCCCTGTTCCCTAATTTTTTCATAAAAGAATCATTTCCATAGCTGCCTTTTCCAAACCTGCTTCCCAAAACTAAGTCATAGCCCTGCTCAACTTTCTTAATCATTTCAGGAATATAAAAAGAGGGATACTGCCCATCTGCATCTGTATGTACAATAATATCTGCATTGAGTTTTAAGCATTCCTTCATCTCGTTCTTAAAAGTTTCAGCTAACCCAAGATTTCTTTTATTGGAAACAACAACTGCACTATTCTTCTTAGAAATCTCTATTGTTCTATCTTTGCTTCCATCATCCAAAACAAGAATCTGGTAGTTATAGCTGGTCTTGTCCATAACATTTATTATTTCCTTGATAACCAAACCAAGGGTTTTCTCTTCATTATACGCTGGGATTGTGATAACTACCTTCATATCACTAAATAATAATAAACTATTTATATAGCTTTCTTTTTTATAATATAAAATGTTACTAAGTATATTATACTTTTTTGTTCTGGCAATTGGTTTAGGTTTCTTAATAGACCTGATCATAAAAGACTGGAGAGCAGATTTTCTGGAGAAACTGGTTATCAGGCTGGGAACAGGTATTGTTATTGTGCCTGTTTTGGGGATTGTTCTCAATGTATTGCATATTCCTCTGGACTGGAAAATATTTCTTGCTTTCTCAATAATAACATTCTCAGCAGCACTTTATTTCAGAAAACAGGAATTACTGCCAAAATTTAATTTTTCCAGACTAACCAAAAGCCAGATATACTCCTTCTTGGTTTTGATAATGTTTGCAATAACAGCTTATATGTATATCCATGGCTCTTTTGCTTATCCCTGGCTTGAGGATGGGGATCCTTATGGTTATGCTTTGACTTCAAAATATATTGCAGAAGAGAAAACATATTCACATCCCTATAAATTTGACCATTATTCTGAGCCCTATACTCAAGGATATCAGATTTTTATGGGAATACTCCACCAGACAAATAATAGTATTTATTGGAACATAAAATTTTTCAATGCTTTAATAATCTCCTTTTCTATATTATTCTTCTTTTATTTTGCAAAGAGATTTACTAAAAATCAAGATATTGCATTGATTTCAACATTTGCATTATTTGCTGTCCCCTGTTGGGTTGGGCATTTTATATTTTCATTAAACTTTAATATGGCATTATTTCCTCTTTTTCTTTATGCTCTGGCTAGTCTCGAGTCTAATAAAAAATGGAAATTCCTTACTGCAATAATATTTGCTTCTGCTTTGGTAAACCATACTTATACAGGCGTTACTTTTGCTATACTTTTAATAATTTATTACTTAAATAAACTTTTTGTTGAGGAAAAAATAAACAAGGAAGTCCTGCAAGCAGGATTCTTCGGAGTATTACTTTCATTGTTGTTTTATATACCCTCTTATCTTAAACATAGTTATGTACTAACAAAAGAAGGGGGAGGTGGTTTTTCCATGATATTTTTGTTTGTGGATAAAATCCCCTCTTTATTGGTTTATATAATAATCTTCTTAGCATTAGCCTTTCTTGTTTTGTGTTATATTAAAAAGGAAAAATTATTTCTTCCACTCAAAAGGAAAGATATAAAATACAAAATATTTTTTGCTTTATTTATTATAATAATGCTCTTGCTTATTATCCCTTCTAATAAAATCATAGACATAAAGGGAACTGCAACAAGGGATTATAATTTAGGAGACTTCTTTATTGCAA
>Ga0268276_1003927_pt1 | contig 10968 bp, 13 predicted proteins | sample saktaG_4_FD_190145 | JGI IMG/M metagenome (GOLD analysis project Ga0268276, IMG submission 190145) | Saline water microbial communities from Sakinaw Lake, British Columbia, Canada - sak_2010_1_5_45m | ecosystem: Environmental > Aquatic > Non-marine Saline and Alkaline > Saline ...
GATGGGCATTCGTCCTTACGTAGATTGCAATGGAAGACAGCGGAAGGTGAGTATTTAATTAAGCGTACTACATATACCAATCGGGACGGCTCCGAACGAGAAGAGGAGATATTTGCACAGCCCAATCCAACAATGCTTATATGGCTAGGGAAGCAATATTTGGAGCAGGTTGATAAACAAGTAATAGCTAATCCCATAGGAGAAAGTTTTAGGGTAGAACACGATGCCAAAAATAAACTCATTAGCGTACTCAATCGCCTTGCTGCCAGAGCAGGAGAGAACGAAGGCGATAGAGAGTCTTAGCCAGAAGGAAGCTGAGGCTCTATTATATGACTGGGAGTTTTTTGCCAGACCGAAGCAATTACCACCTGACTGGGCATGGTATGTCTGGTTATCACTCTGCGGCCGTGGCGGTGGCAAGACCCGGGCCGGTGCCGAGCTAATTCTCAAGTGGGCTAATGAAGGCTTCAGTCCGATAGCCCTGATAGGGCAGACCAAGGCCGATGTCCGGGATACCATGGTTGAGGTCGGCGACTCGGCAATACTCAATGTCAGCCCGCCCTGGTTCATGCCAGAATACGAATCGTCAAAACGTAGGCTGACATTCCCTAACGGGGTGCTGGCCATAATCTACTCCGGGGATGAGCCCGACCAGCTCCGAGGGCCGCAGCACCAGAAAGCATGGGTTGATGAGCTGAGCAAATTCAAATACCCACAGGACACCTGGGATAACCTGATGTTCGGCCTGAGGATAGGCACTCAGCCCCAGGCAGTCGTTACTACCACACCTAGGCCGATTAAGATTATAAAAGACCTATTAGCAGATGAGAGGACGGAGCGGAACCCCAACGGCAGGGTAGCGGTTACCCGGGGACATACGCTGGAGAATAAAGATAACCTGGCGCCACCATTCCTGAAGTATATCCTTCGAAAGTATGAAGGCACCAGGCTCGGCCGGCAGGAGCTGGCCGGCGAGATACTCGACGATAATCCGGATGCCCTGTGGGAGCGAGCCAGGATAGACGAGCTGAGGGTGAAGAAGCATCCGGACCTGGTTAGGGTGGTAGTCGGCGTCGACCCGGCAGCCACGGCCAATGAAGAAAGCTCGGACACCGGCATTGTGGTCGCAGGTATAGCGCCCATAGCCGGTATAATGCACGGATATATTCTCGATGACCTCACCATCAAGGGAACCCCGGACCAATGGGCGACGGCAGCGGTTACCGGTTATCACAATGCCAAGGCGGACAAGATAATAGGCGAGGTCAATAACGGCGGCGACATGGTGGAGTTTACGGTTCAAACGGTTGACAAGACGGTGCCGTTCCGCAGCGTCCACGCCAGCCGCGGCAAGTATATCCGAGCGGAGCCGGTATCAGCATTGTATGAGCAGGGCAGGGTTCACCACGTCGGTTTCTTTCCGGAACTCGAAGACCAGCTCTGCGAATGGGTACCGGGCGACAAATCACCTGACAGGCTCGACGCCCTGGTTTGGGCGCTAACCGAGCTGATGCTCGAGGAAGGTAAGGAAAAAAAACCATTCATGGTGGGCTAAGGAGATAATCATGTTTGAAAATCTACGTGCCAGGCTTGCTTTAGCCGTGCTACCGAAAGCCGCGCAGGATATTTTCAAGCCCTTCCAAATCATATCGACCCAGCCGGCGAATATACCGGTCTATACCGATATGACGGTCAGGCAGGCTACCCGGGAAGGCTATAAAATATCAATCTATGTCTACCGCGCCGTGAGAACCATCGTCCAGGCTGCCTCGGGCATCCCCTGGGTGGTAAAAGACAGCAAGGGCCAACCGATTGAGAATCACCCGTTTACTCAGGTATGGAATAAGCCGAATCCCGAATTCTCCGGCCAGGATAACATGGAGTTTATCATCGCTCACCAGCTGCTTGTCGGCAACTCTCTGATTCAGCCCATAATCGTCGGCGGCAAGCCGCGCGAGTTCTGGATTGTCATGCCCGACCTGGTGAGGCCAATCCCCTCGGATGTCAGAGGCGAATGGCTGAAAGGCTGGGAAGTAACAAGCATAGACGGCAAACAAGTGACAGTGCCGGCCGAGCAGTTCGTTCACTTCATGCAGATGGACCCGGGGAATCCTTACTGGGGAATCGGCCCGCTGATGGCGGCTGCCAGGACTATCGACACCGATAATGAGGCGCAGGACACTCAGAAGATATCGATGCAACATCGCGGCACTCCGGACGGGGTTTTCACCCATGAGGCTGTCCAATCACAGGAGCAGTTCGAGGAAGCTACCAGACAGATAAGAGAGAGGTTCCTGAATAAAGATAAGAGGCGAGAACCCTGGGTACTCGGTGCCGGGGCTAAGTGGCAGCAGATGTCTCTAACTCCAGTAGAGATGGATTTCATCGCATCCAGGTTATCCAACAAACGGGATATCGCCGGCGCTTTCGGCATCAGCCCCATCTTCCTGGGAGACCTCGAGCAGTCCTCATACAACAACATGATGGAGGCTCGGAAGTCACTGTATGAAGACGTGGTGATTCCGCTGATGGACGATATCAAGTCCACGCTGAATCTCAGGATAGCCCCGATGTACGGGGATATCGTTATCGCCTATGACACATCAAAGATAGCGGCGCTCCGGGAAGACTATACCAAGAAGGTGGAGCAGGCTAAGAACTTATGGAGCATGGGGGTGCCGTTCGACCAGATAAACGCAAGGCTGGACATGGGCTTTGACGAATTCTCCGGCTGGGATGTTGGATACTTACCAATGATGTTGCTACCAGTAGGATCTCCTCCTCCAGCTTCAAGCGAAGATGAGCCTGAAAAGGACATAGTAGATTTCCTAGGACTGCATAGAGTGAAAGCCTTGAATCTTCACACTGAGGAGCAGAAAGCAGTATATTGGAAGAGGATAGACAGAAGGCGTATCGGATGGTGGGGTGTGGTAAATAAGAAAGTGCTACCCATGTATGAGGAAGAGGCTAAAGCAGTAGCGAAGGCTATTAAGGACAAAGATAGAGACCAGATGGCAAAAGCAGCTGCCACAGCTATAAATAATGGCCGTCCGGAGTGGGAGAAATTAATGACGGCGATTTTATCTGCCATTATAGAGGACTTTGGTAATGATATAGCAGAAGATCTTAGTGAGCCTAAATCTATGAATGGTAGAGAGTCCAAAGTGAGATTTGATCCAACCACAATATCTATCAGGAAGTGGATAGTGAAGCACGGCGCCGAGGATGTCGTGAGCATACTGTCAACTAACTTGGACGATGTGAAGCGTGTTATCCTGGCCGGGGTGGATGAGAATATCGGCACTCGACAGATAGCCATGAACCTGAGAAAATTCTATATAGACAGATCGCCCTTCAAAGCGATGCGCGTGGCCAGGACCGAGGTTACTAAGGCAAGTTCCTTCGGCAGTCAGGAAGCGGCCAGACAGTCCGGAGTAGTTGAGAAAAAGACCTGGCTGACTTCCCGGGATGATAGAGTCCGGGATGAGCATGTGGCGATGGAGGGGGAATCGGTGGGGCTTAACGATAATTTCAGTAATGGCCTGGAGTATCCCAGCGAGCCGATGTGCCGCTGCGTATTGACATTCCAAAGCAGATAACTAGCAAAGTCACTTTTTGGGTGGCTTTTTTAATTTAAAAAAGGGAGGTAAATTATGCCAGATATGGAATGTAAAACATTCAAGTTCGATGTTAAGGAAGTTAAGGAGGATGAGGGAACCTTCACCGGGCATGCTGCCACCTTCAGCGATAAGCCAGACAGCTATGGAGATATAATTGATGCCGGGGCTTTTACCAAGACACTGAAGGAAGGGGGCAAGCGCATCAAGAGCCTCTGGAATCACAGTGTTATGGAGCCAATCGGCAAGCCGACGGAACTATCCGAGGACGATAAGGGATTACTATTCAAGGTTAAATTGAGCCTCGGCGTCCAGCGCGCCAGGGAAGTTCTGAGCTTGATGAAGGATGGCGTCATTACCGAGATGTCCATCGGCTACGATACCATGAAGGAAACCTATCGGGATGGTGTCCGGCATCTGCAGGAGATTAGACTTTGGGATATATCCCCGGTTACCTTCGCGGCCAATCCCGAAGCTATTATAACCGGTGTGAAGGCTGAGGAGTTAAAGCCCTATCCCAACGAGCATGCCTGCCGGCTGCGGAATCCTGACGACTTCCAGAGTGATAGTTTCAGGAGAACGACCCGGGTATCAGACGGGAAGAAATACTCAGTCATCATGGGCCGGCTTGAGGGAGAGGATACCATGACCGAGCAGGCATACCGGTACGATAAAGAAGTGTGGACGTCTGGAGAAGCTAAAACCCATTGCAAGGAACACGATGGAACTTTTGAGGCTGCTGAAGAAAAGTCAGGTCGAGTCTTAAGTGCCACGAATCTTGAGAAGGTTCAGAGGGCTTTTGAAGCTCTCCAGACACTTTTAAACTCACTTGAGGAAGGAGAGCCGGAGAAATCCACTCAATATCCTGAAGTCGAAAAAGAAGCCGCAGAACTGGAGGCTACAATAGCAGGGCTTAAGGCTGAAAACGATGGCTTTTCAACCCGTGAGGCTGAGGCTAAAATAGAGGAGATTCTGGCTAAGCTCAAAGAGGTCAAAGAAGCTTAAGTATGGTATAATTAGCTTGAGGTAGAAGATGGCAATATATGGACATAAGCCAACATTCACAGGACACCATACCATAGAAACCCGTGAGAAGATAAAGATAGCTGGGTTGGGGAATAAGAACGCTCTAGGTAATAAGATGTCTCCAGAAGGACGTGAGATACAAAGAAGAGCTGTTACAGGAAGGGAGCACACCTCAGAAGAATTAGAGAGAATGAGGATAGGCAATCTGGGAAATCATAATTGCCTTGGTTATAGATATACTCCAGAACAACTAGAAGGGAGGAAAGGTTCAAACAACGGCAGGTGGCGAGGTGGTCTAGGGAATCTCCCGTATCCGTTAGAATTCAATAGTGCTTTGAAAGAACGCATTCGTGAGCGTGATAACCATACCTGTCAACTCTGTGGTGTGCCTCAGGTGGAATGTATTAGGAAACTTGATGTTCACCATATTGATTACAATAAAGAGAATCTGGCTGATGAGAACCTGATTTCTCTTTGTTCGAGTTGTAATTCAAAGGTTAATTCTCATCGGAACTATTGGAGAGTTTACTTTACAAGCATTATAGAATTGCACTTCTGAAACTAAGGCGAAGGGTTAGAGCCGATTTATCACTCTAATCTTTTCTAATTAGTAAAGAAGCCGCATACTTGCGCAACTAAGGAAATAAATAAGTGAGGTAACAATTATGGAATTCAAAGAACTAGCGGAACTGGTTCAAGGTGCAGTAACTGAACTGCATAAGGCGGTAGAACGCCAGGATGAGACCATCAAGAAATTTGGTGAAGCCTCAGTAGAGGATAAGGCAACCATTGAAAAATGTACTGCCGATATTGCTCTACTGATGAAAACCAAGGAAGACATGGAGATTAAACTCCAGCGTCAAACCATACCACTTCCCGGTGCCACCGCTTCTCAAATCGATGAAGCTAAGGCTCGCAGCTCTGCCTTCTTCAAATACGTGAGGCATGGCGATGCAGCCCTTAATCCTGATGAGCGGAAGGCTCTGGTAGAAGATGCTACTGGTCTTTATTTGGTAACACCAGAAGTAGATGCGGACATCGAACGGACAGTGGCTAAGGAGACTGTAATACGAGGCTTAGCTACTGTCAGAACTATCAACAAAGACAAACTGATGCTTCGCAGTATAACCGAAGCAACTGTTGCTTTTGGTAAACTGGAAACTGGCGAAGACCCGACAGAATCAACTCCCACTCCCGGAGCGCCTACTTACCAGTATGCTGAGGATATTAACGGACTGGTTAAAATCGGCAAGGACGAACTGGAAGACAGCGACTATAACCTGGCAGCTTTCCTGGGCGATTCCTTTGGACGGGCGGTTGCTGAACTTGAGGACAATAAATTTGTCCTAGGCGCTGGACATGCTTCAGAAGAGCCAGAGGGCATTACAGTTAATGCCACCTATCTGGCGGCTAGTCTGGATGTAACCACCTCCGCGACTGCAATGGTGGAAGACTTCAAACGCCTGATTTACGAGGTGCCCACCAAATACCGCAGAAATGGCGTATTCATTGTCCACTCTACTACTGAATTAGCCCTTTATCAGTTAAGGGCAGTAGATGGCGCTGGCACTGAGTTCGGCCCGTTCTTGTGGCAGCCAAGTATAATCGCAGGCAAACCCAATACATTCCTGGGTTATCCAATGTATACCCAGGATGACATAGCCGAATTGGCTGGTGTAGCCGCTCCTATAGCGATATTCGGTGATGTCAAAGCTGGATACCGGGTGATTGACAGGAGAGGCATTACTATTCAGCGTCTGGTTGAACTGTATGCTGAAGCTGGACAGGTTGGTTTCCTGCTTCATAAGAGGGTTGGTGGTGGGGCAATTAAGCCCGCCAACAAAGCCTTAGCACTGTTATCTGACAAGGCATAAGCATAGCGAGAGCTAAAGCGAATAGAGTTTAGGGGGTTCAAAGGGTTAGGAGAAAATTTACTGCCCGCCCCCGAAGGAAGATAAAATGAGTAGAGGAAATTGGAGAGGTTACGACCCGACCTTAATTGAAGATGTTTGGAACATCGAGGGTCTGCTCAAGGTCAAGGAATCAGGCAAACTCGAAGTGGAAGACCAGGGAAGTATCGCTGTAGATGTAGACTGGGAAACCGCTGGCGCAACTGGACGCCCTGTATCTGTAATCCTTAATACCAATGTCCTACTTGGCGGTTATGCCAATGCCCTCAAGGGCTATGTCAATTGTGACCTCACAGGTGGCAGCACTGGTCTGTTGTCAGGTGTCAATGGTGAAATCAGATTACCCAATGCAGCTGCTCGTGGGGCATACTTTGGGTTAGAATCCGAGGTAGTGTTTCAGGCAAGCTCAACCATCACACCATTCGGCTCGTCTGCTGGCTTCCTATACTGTGGGGCTGGCGGGGCTGGTGTAGCCGACTTTGATACCGATGGTCGATTTATGACGGTTACTGGTTTAACTCCTGCTATAGGGAAACTGTTATCCGCTGATATGCACACCCTAAAGAGCAACATGAATGTTGCTGGTGTGAATTATGCCAAGTATCTGGTCATGAGCATTGCTGAGAATTGCATCAGCCATTCCTTCTCAAAGATTGCGGCTAATGACCGAATCTTCAAGCTGGCTGGTAGCTGGGCAACTCCTGCTTGTCCTGATGGTGAAGGCATTGTCAATATCTCAGTTGATGTAACTGGGATAGCCACTGGTGAAGTGAACCTTGCCTCGCATTGGATAAACCTAACTGGGGCTGCGGATGTTCCTGGTTATATGCACATCCACACTGATGGTATCTGGGGTTCTGCTTGTGACCTAGCGACTGCGTATATAGCTTGGGCGAAAATCTCATGGATGCTGCCAGAGAACCCTGGTGGGCTTTACCTCTTTGAGTTGAATAACGGCACGGCATTCGACACGCTTGATGCCATATTTGCCGTCAACAACCCCGCCCTAGCGTTGGGCTATGTGGCAGCTACTCCTACTGGTGCTGCCAGTGGTAGTATTCCATTCATGGCAGGTGCAGGCGGTGGTGGTGGGCTCAAGTGGATTCGCACATACGATGACGCAACCACTTAAACTTCAAGGCTTCGGGGGTGAGCCTTCAAAATCACCCCCAAAATAGAAGGAGGAAAGACATGAGCGAGAAAACAGCAAAGGAAGCAAGGAGAATGGAAGGGTTGAAGGGATGGAAGATTGATACTCGGAGCTATTTTGTTACCGACCCAAAAACAGGTGAACAGGTTGAGATGGATGTCAAGGATAACTTGGCTGCGATGCTCTTCCACACGGAACTCAAACTTGCACCTGAGGAGATGTTCAAGGCTAAGGACTTGGCTGATAAAATCAGAGCCTCCAAAGATACCGTCTTAGTCGACAAGATGGAGATGGAGAGAATCAAGAGGTCTTACGTTCTCCTCAAAGGCTTGCCAGAACGCTTTATTGAGTTCTTGAGTCGGATTCGGGATGCTGAAGAGGTGGACTTAAAGGAAGATAGCCCCGCTTAAATGCGGGGTTTCCTCCTTCACAGGGAGGGGAGTGGTGATGGCTGCTCCCCTCCTTACAACACAATTAGCGGGAGGAAATATGAGAATCAGAATCAAACGAAGTTTCACTAATAATGGCAGGCAATATGAAGCTGGTAAAGTAGTTATAGTCAAGGCAGAGGAAGGGGTCAAGTGGTGCGCCCACGGGTTAGCATTTGAGGAGAAAAGTAAAGACTGCTCTCCTGAAACGAAGCAAGCTAAGAGGTAGTGTAAATGGCTATTCGACAAATCTTAGCAACATATTGGGAGGGGTTATCTACAGATGATAAGCCTACTGGCGTTGCGAAAAGGACAACATTCAGGGAAACAGACACCCATGCTTTGTATATTTCTTATGACGGCACAGTTTGGGTGGTAGCTAGTGAACGAGTCCGAATAACTAACGAAAACGGCTCTTTCCTGGATTTACCGGGAGAGGTAGCAGATATAATAACAGTAATCGAAGGCATCTAAGGGGGTGCGGTATGGCTAAGAAGATTACTTTATCACCAGAACAATGGCACGATTTAAAGAAAATCGTTATCCAGGGAGCTTCTGCTGAGCGCAGGATGGGCTATCCTGTATTTGTCGAGAATGGGGATGTCTCAATAGAGGTCGATACAGAACAGACTTAAATCGTATTGAGGGATGACTAATGGCTGTAATACAAATAGTAGAAAAATACTATGAAGGTCTCTCAACCGATGTCAAGCCAACCGGTGTTATCGCAGGCTCTATATTTCGGGAGACGAATACCAGGGCAACATATATCACCTATGATGGCACCAATTGGGAGGTAGCCGACCAGCGCATCAGGTTAGTTACTGAGGCGGGCTTATACATAGACATACCTGGAGAGTTTGACTCGGTAATAGAAGCACTGGAAGGATTAGGAGATACGGTAGCTCTTGAAGCTAGTTTAGCTGTAGTCGATACTTTAGTAGATGCTATCAAAGAGAAAACAGATGCTTTGGGCATCTTGACCGAGACAGGCGGGACACTTACCACTGACGGAAATGTGCAGAACCTATACATCAACAATGCCCCTTCTGGGATATATAAGCCGATAGCAGTCAATCTTGATTGCACTGCGCATACTGCTGGCGAGACTATTGTAATTACAGTGTCCTACAGAGTGAAATCGGGCGGTGACTTTATTCTATCCGATACAGACACTTATGCAGGAGTAATTAGCCCTGAATTGCTTACTATAGAATTACTACCGACTCGATATGGCGTGAAGGTTACGATACAAAAAACAGTCGGCACTAACCGGGCTTATGACTGGGAGGTAATTTATGAGGCAGTGCCATGAGTATACATTATGACGACGTTTCTATAAATGCATCGATATTACTTGACCTTCCAATGACGGAGGGTATAGGGACAATCCTCCATGATGTTGCCAAACCTCATCATCTGGTAACTCTGGTTGGAGACCCTACATGGACGGCTCAAGTTAGTGGATTGATGACGCTCAACCTTGATGGTGAGACGCAATATGGAGTGTGTGCAAACGCTAATTGTGTAGACCTCGGCTTTACGTCTGGGGATTACACCATTCTAGGAGTGCTTAATTGGATAGTGGACGACACATCCCAGATAGTAATTGCAAGATATGAGCTGAGTGTTGGAGGGTGGGAGCTATATCTGACTCAGGGTGCACCTGGTGTAACAAATTATCTGTCGCTGAGACATCATCACGCTGGTGGAGCAGCGTTAAGAACAGCGCAATATTCTACAGGCTGGACTCCAGCCACGACTTGGGTATTCGGTGTGTCAAGGAGTGGAGCAGCCATTCAGTTCTACAGGAATGGTGAACCAGTTACTACAATCGGTGATTTAATGATTGACCCAGAAGCCACTGACCAAGACATGGTGATAGGGGTTAGATACTCTAAGAACGCCAATTTCTTCAAGAGTATACTTTACCGACCCCGTGTAATCGGGGCTGCTTTAACTGCATCTCAGCACAAGACGGCTTATGAACTAATAAAGGGTTGGCTCTAATGATAGATGAAACGGGAAGATTAAGAGAGATTGATGATGCTACTCAGCATGTAACTTCTATATTCCCCTCGGATACGAACTTAACCTGCACTTTTACAGCTCATGCCAACGCTAATACATGGAGTGCGTGGACTGAGATTCAAGACAGCGGGGCTACTAAACTCTCGGCTTCCTTCGCCACTTGTCACGGGCATATAACATCCCTAGTAATTGAAACTGTTAGCGATGATACTGCCCTATATATGTATGAAATATCATGGGGGGCTGCCAAAACTCTAATAACTTCAGGGCGGTTTGCTGGGGTGGGTAAGTTCCAAGCAGCCCATGTTCAAGATAGATTCTGGGCACCTCCATTTCCAGCAGGAGAGCTTATTTACTACCGAATGAAAACTGATACGGCTATAGCTGATACCTGCACAATTAACTTTCGGCATCATTGTGATTAAGGAGTAAATTATGGCACTTTCAAGCACAGCTTTAGTAACCTTAATTCAAGCAAAGAATTATCTTAGAATTGATGCAGCTTCTAGTCTCCATGTTGATGCTGAATTTCTTGGTGTTGGAGATGGGGCTGATGTAACCTTTGACCTTGACCACTCTCCTATTGAGGGAAGTCTGATACTTAAGGTCAATGATGTTTTACAGGTAGAGACAACCAATTTCTCTATCAGTGTGGCTACTATAACCTTTGTTGTGGCTCCCCCGCTTAATCAGGGCATAACTGCCAGCTACGATTATGCTGCCGGCGCCAATACCTTTGAGAGCTATGATGATGAAGAGCTGGAGAGGCTCATCGAGGCAGCCACCAAGAAGGCCGAAGATTATAC
>Ga0268276_1003928_pt1 | contig 10966 bp, 10 predicted proteins | sample saktaG_4_FD_190145 | JGI IMG/M metagenome (GOLD analysis project Ga0268276, IMG submission 190145) | Saline water microbial communities from Sakinaw Lake, British Columbia, Canada - sak_2010_1_5_45m | ecosystem: Environmental > Aquatic > Non-marine Saline and Alkaline > Saline ...
GCACTTTATTGCCTACTCAAGTCTTTGCCAAAGACATGATTGACAAACCCGGATCGACCATCTTGAATATTTCCTCGATGAATGCATTTACGCCACTCACAAAGATTCCCGCGTACAGCGCTGCGAAAGCCGCTGTATCTAATTTCACACAATGGTTGGCAGTGCATTTTGCCAAATCCGGAATTCGTGTCAATGCCATGGCACCAGGGTTTTTCTCGACCAAGCAAAACGCAGCTCTTTTGTGGAATCCTGACGGGACACCAACCGCCAGAACTGCAAAAATCATCAATAATACTCCAATGGGACGTTTTGGCGAACCGGAAGAGCTGGTCGGAACACTGCTTTGGCTTGTAGATTCCCAAAGCTCGGGATTTGTGACAGGAATAGTTGTTCCTGTTGACGGCGGTTTTTCATCTTATTCGGGAGTATAGAAAGCAAAAGATGAATATATTCCTTATAGCAAAAGATCAGTCAGGTCTATCCGACGAAGAGATCAAGGCCGCACTGACAAAATCAGTCGAAGGCTTAAACTCAGGAAAAGTATTATTAGTACCTCCTGATTTTACCCGATTTCACTCAAACGCGGGGTTTATAACTAATTACTATTATCATCTATTAAAAGATCGACAGATTGAAGTCGATATTTTACCTGCGCTGGGAACTCACGAGGCGATGACAAAAGCAGAATGTCTGGAAATGTACGGAGATATTCCATATAGTAAGTTTCTCTATCATAATTGGCGCAGCGATGTAGTCCAAATTGGCGAAGTGCCAGCTGAATACATCAACGAAATCACAGAAGGATTGTGGAACAAACCGGTTGCCTGCGAAGTCAACCGTCTGTTAATGGACGAAAGCTATGACTTAATATTGTCCATCGGACAAGTTGTTCCACACGAAGTAATCGGAATGGCCAATCATGCCAAAAATCTTCTTGTCGGGTGTGGTGGCAAACAAACAATCAACCAATCGCATATGATCGGTGCTGTTTTCGGTATGGAAAGAATGATGGGCAAGGATCACACTCCAGTCCGAAAAGTATTAGACTATGCTTTGGAACATTTTCTTAGCAACAGGCCCATCGTTTTTGTGCTGACGGTCACTACCGCTCCCAAAGGCAAAATTCAGACACATGGACTTTTCATCAGCGAAAAACGAGAAGGCTTGGAAAAAGCAATTGCTCTCTCTCAGGAAAAAAACATCAATTTTGTTGAGGAAGGCATCAAAAAATGCATTGTTTATCTCGATCCAAAAGAATTCAAAAGCACCTGGCTTGGCAACAAGGCCATATATCGCACGCGCATGGCAGTTGCGGATGGTGGAGAATTGATTGTTTTAGCTCCCGGAGTGACCAAATTCGGAGAAGATCCGATGATCGATACTCTGATTCGCAAATACGGCTATTGCGGCAGACTGAAAGTGTTAGAACTATTTAATAAAAATGAAGACCTGCAAAAGAACATGAGCGCTGCTGCTCATCTAATCCACAGTTCATCTGATGGAAGATTTTCAATCACATACGCAGTACAAAATATTTCTAAGGCAGAGATAGAACAAGTCAATTTCAAATATGCAAACTATGAAGAAGTAGCTATGCGATATTCACCCGATAAGTTACTGCCTGGGTGGAATATTTTACCTGATGGAGAAAGAATCTTCTTCATTGCCAACCCGGCTCTGGGTTTGTGGATTGATAAAAACCGTTTCTAATCTCGGAATCTCTGACAATTACTTGATAATTTGCTCGATGGTGAGCTGTATTTGATATAATAAATTGTATTTAACACAAACATTCATACATTGGAGGGATAATTATGAATTTTTTAGATATGACTAAAAACAGATTTTCAGTCAGAAAATATTCCGATCAACCTGTCGAAAAAGAAAAGATCGAACTGATTCTGAAAGCAACTCAAGCTGCGCCGACGGCACACAATGATCAACCACAAATGATATTTGTCATGCAATCCCCGGAAGCTCTGGCGCTTGTCGATACTTTTACAAAAGGAAGATTCAATGCCCCGCTTGTGTTTGTTCTTTGTTATGACAAAACAATCTCCTGGAAAAGGAAAGACGGTTACGATAGCGGAGAAGTTGATTGTGGAATCATCGGGACACACATCATGTTTGAAGCTCTTGATCAAGGTCTTGGATCTTGCTGGGTTGCAATGTTTAATCAAGATTTATTGAAAGAAAAAATGGAACTTGGCGAAACCATCGTGCCAATCGCTGTAATCCCAGTTGGGTATCCTGCTTCAAACGCATTACCTTTCCAATTTCATTATGAACGCAAATCACTTTCTGATACAGTGGAATATAGGTAAATAATTATCACAAACATCCAAATTAAACGCTTAAAAACATGGTTTTATGATAATTGATTTGTATTCGCTTTTTTCTATGAAAAAAAAGCACTAAAGTAATCATTCAAAATATCGACTTTGGGTTGACTTTTATAGTAAACTCAATATAATAAAATATAGAAAGAACAAAAGTCTTTCTAGAAAGAGGGAGAGTAATCAACGATGAAAAAACTATTTTTATTTTTGACTATCGCTACGTTTGCTTTTGTTTTTGTTGCTTGTGAACAGGCAACAACAGCAGCTACAACTGCAGCAGTAACAACAACCGCAGCGGCAACAACAACCGCAGCAGCAACGACAACCGCAGTTGGGACAACCGCAACAACTGCAGCAACAACAGCAGCAACAACAGCAGCGCCGACAACCACAACTACTGAGAACAACGATCCAGCAACTTTGATCATCCAATTTGTTCCGAGTACGACTATCGATTCGGCAAAACTTACTTTGTTAATGGGCTTAGAAACAATGTTAGAAACTGAACTTGCCGCACTAGGCTATAACGTAGGCGTCAATATTGGTGTTGGAACAAGTTATGCATCAGTTATTGAAGCCATGGCTTCCGGTCAAGTCCATGTTGGTTTCCTGACTTCACAGCAATACGCATTCGTCACGACTGAATTTCCTGGCGATGTCGAAGTTCTTCTTACGTCTGTAAGAAACGCTTATGAGGCACAACTTGACGAGAATAATGATCCAATCACTGATATGGATCAGATTATTGCCAACGCGAACGCTGAAGGCTATGACGGTGCCACAACAGCAGATGTAAAAGTAAATTCATATTATTCGATGCTTCTAGTCAGAGACGAAGACTATGCCGCTTATCAAGCCGAAGGCATTTCCTGGTTAGCTGGCAAAAATGTCGGAACACAATCATTAACTTCAGGATCAGGATTTGTTTATCCTTCATTCCTGCTTAGTCAAAATGATATGTCATTTGTCGCAGATAATCCAATTGCAGCCAACGGAGAAGTTAAATACACGACAATTGCTGGACATCAAAGTTCAGTGCTAGCACTTCTGAATGATGAAGTTGATGCTGTATTCACATTCTTTGACGCTCGCTATTCAACCAGTTCTTATGTTGCATGGCAAGAAATCAACCCAACTTTGAACATTTTCGAAGTTACTAGAGTTTGTGCTTTGACACCACCGATTTATAATGACACGATTTCCTCAGTTACTAGTTTAAGCGAAGGACTAAAAGCTGCCATCCAACAAGCTTTCATCAATGTTATCGCTACACCAGACGGTCTCACTGCACTTTCGATTTACAACCATACTGGTTATCTGGTAGCTCATGATGAAGATTACGATTCGGAAAGAGCACTTTGGCAATTCTTGCATCCTGACGACTAATAGATAAATAAATAACTCGGAGGTATCACATGATTAAATTCATTGATGTGAAAAAAACGTACCTCAACGGAGTTCAAGCATTAAGAGGTGTAAATCTAGAAATCAATGATGGTGAGTTTGTAGCTATTATTGGCTTATCCGGCGCAGGAAAATCGACTTTGTTAAGATCAATAAACAAAATGATATCCATTACTTCCGGAAAACTCTATATCGATGAAATCGAAATAAGTTCCATTAAAGGCAAAGAACTTCGCATGCTAAGAAGAAGCATAGGTATGATTTTTCAATCGTTTAACCTTGTGAAAAAAATGTCCGTGTTCAATAATGTTTTAACAGGTAGGGTGGCTTATCACCCTACCTTTAAAACTATTTTTGGACTATTTCCCAAGGAAGACAAAATTCTGGCTTTAGATTCACTTGATTCAATGGGGATTTTGGACAAAGCTTTCACCAGGGCAGACCAGTTGTCTGGCGGCCAGCAGCAAAGAGTCGCGCTTGCAAGAGCTTTGACCCAAAAGCCAAGACTGATTTTGGCAGATGAGCCAGTCGCTTCATTAGACCCAATCACAACAGTCCAGGTAATGGATGATTTCGCCAAAATCAATAAGGAATTTGGCATAACGATCATTGCGAACATGCATCACGTTGACTTGGCACTCAAATATGCCACACGAATTATCGGTATCAACGATGGCCTTGTCGTTTTTGATGGGAAAGCTGAAGCAATTACTGACGAAATCCTTGTGAATATCTATGGACGTTCTTTGAAGCATGACGAATTGTTAGGCGAGTAACATGGCTAAATATACGATTACAAACGGAAAGACCATTACCAAACCTTTCAACAAAATATGGTTAATTATTGGTGTCATCATCATTTTGTTGATCATTTTTTGGCAATTTATAAAATTTGATCCTGATTATATCATGCTAGATCAGTTAAAAATAATCCTCGTAAAAATGTTCACTCCGAAAGGATCAAGGACATGGGGAGATTATTTTGCTTACATGCTCAGATTAAAGGATCCATTGATTGATACCTTACAAATGAGTTTTGCTGGCACTATTTTAGGTTCGCTACTGGCGGTTCCGGTTGCGATTTTGGCAGCGAAAAACATATTCAAAAGCAAATGGATCAATGTTCCGGTTCGGTTCTTGATGAACCTTGTCAGAACAATCCCGGCGATGGTATTGGCGCTCGTAGCAGTATTTTTTGTCGGTATCGGGGTTTTGTCAGGAATCATTGCTATTACGCTGTTTACATTCGGAATCATGGCCAAGATGCTTTATGAAGCCATAGAAACAGTGGATATGAACCCGTTTGAAGCTTTGGAGTCGACGGGAGCGAACAAGACGCAAGCCTTCAGATATGCTGTCGTTCCGCAGATCATGCCTGTTTTTGTCGGCTATTTAATCTATACTTTTGAAATGAACGTCCGTGCTTCTGCGATTTTAGGTTACGTTGGCGCAGGGGGAATCGGAACTGTTATCAAAGATAATATTCTGTACAATTACGACCGTGTCGGAGCTGCCGTCATCGTCATGCTGCTTTTGATATTGATTGTGCAGTTTTTCTCAAATTACGTGCGAGGTAAATTACAATGACAAAGTCGGAACAGGTGTTAAAAAAGAAACCCAAAAAATGGATTATCAACCTGATATTCACTTTGGCTATGATTCTCGCCATCATTTATTCGTTTTCTGGATCCTCAATCAATTGGACCAGATTCAATACCATCGGTATTTCGCTAAAAATAATGTTCGAAGGCCTTTCTAATTTTAACATTCCGTTTTTACTTGGAACGGGAATATATCACTTCCAAGAAGGTGTCGTCTATCTGACTTTGGAAACTTTGGCGATTGCTTTTATTGGAACATTCATCGGCGCGATTCTCGCAATCCCCTTTTCGTTTATCGCTTCCAAAACGATTGTCGGAAAACATATTTCACGTATCGGCACCTCAATTTTGGTTCTCATTCGAGTTTTTCCGGAAATCATTCTGGCAATTATTTTGGTAAAGGGTTTTGGCATCAATGCGCTTACAGGCGTATTGACAATCGGATTGCATTCTATCGGTATGCTCGGAAAACTATTCTCTGAAGCAATTGACAACATGGACAAAAGTCCTTTGGAGGCTTTGGATGCGGTTGGAGCCAATACGTGGCAGAAAGTCAGGTATGGCATTATTCCCCAAATCGTTCCGGATCTGTCTTCGATAGCTTTGTACCGCCTGGACATCAATGTTCGATCAGCCACAGTGTTGGGAATTATCGGCGCCGGAGGCTTGGGCGCATCCTTGATTCTTGCGGCAGAGAACTGGAACTGGGATATTCTTGGAACCATAATGATTGCCATTATTATAATGGTATTGTTCGTGGATGCTGTTTCTAGCTATTTGCGAGGGAAATTGATTTAATCTTGTAATACTCGATTTACCTGTCTTCATGACAGCTATGTTTTTGCTTGGGAGTGGAAATATGATGCGTCTCAAGGAAAGGTATCAAAAATCAAAACATGCATTCGTTTTGATGACCGAAGGAAACAATTTGTTGTTATACGATGTAGCGATGGGAATGATTTCTTCCTTTTTGGTCGCAATTCTCGATACGTTCGCGTTTTTTCTCGTGTCACGGGACACAATAAAAACACCATTTGTGTTTTTAGCTTTTGCAGTGATAATGGCATTGCAGTTTATCGGATTTTATGCTATTTATCGCCATAAATTCCAAATGAAGTCAAAAACAGTGCGAATTGTGATGGAAGCCCATCCGTTCTTGATAATTTCGCTTGGAATTGCCGTGACATATATATATCAGGGATTTTCCAACCAGCTATACGCGTTTCTCGTTGCGGTCTTTGTGACTGCTTTGATCCAGATTTATTCGCTCAGGAGACGCATATTCATCTATGTTTATGCATTTATTGTATTTAACGGAATGATGTTTCTTGTAAATGGTGGCAACAGTCTCTTTGTTGAAGGGCTCAGGATTAGTTTTATTGTTACATCGGTGGGATTTATTTATTCTATGATCCAATACCGCACCAATTCCAGCAGAAAACATTTATTTGATCTTTTGGAAGAAAAAAACACAGCACAAGAGGATGCGCTATTAAAACTAAAAAAGGCATATTTCGATTTAGATCAAAATCACCGGGTCACGGAAATGATGCTATCCATGACGTCAAGCATGTTAAATACCGACTTTTTTGATGATGTTTTACAAATGATTCTTGAAGGTGCTATCAAAGCTATTCCTAAAGCCGATTGTGGAAGCATATTGATCTATAACGGAGAAGAGATGGAATATAAAGCTGCTTGCGGTTATGAACTAAAAGAACTACAAAAAGTGAAACTGAAATTTGCTAATTCATTTCAAGCTTTTTTGGACGATATTTATGAACCTGCCATCATCGTGAATCTGGAAAGTTTTGATGAAGAACACGTGGATACAGATACCCTTTCTTTGCTTAGAGATCAATCGGCCTTGTTGGCGAAGTCGGTGATGACTTGTTCTTTCAAATTTGAAAACGTTTTTTTTGGCTCAATCAATCTTGATAATTTTGAATCCGAGACAGCTTTCGACGAAAGTGACAAACGATTGATAAAACAATTGGCAAAACAGATTGAAATCATCATCACCATCCACAAGTTATATGGTAAAGCAATCAGTCGAAACCGTTATGATACTCTGACAAAAGCTTGTTCAAGAAGCTACCATCAGGAACTGTTGACTGAAGCGTTAGCATCTGCAAAAGAACACAATTATCACTTGTCAATCTGCTATTTGGATATCAACTATTTCAAACTGATGAATGATGAATGTGGACATGAAGCAGGAGATGAATATTTACGTTATTTTGCCGAGGCCATACGCGACAACGCGGGAGGAGATTTCTTTCTATCGCGCCTTGGAGGCGATGAATTTGCTTTGGTTTATCCGACCTATAATTCTATCGAGGCAGAGAACAGAATCAGTAATATCCGACAATACTTGAATACGAATCCTTTCAAATATAAAGAAGTCGAAAAAACTCTCGCTTTCGGATGTGGAGTCGTCACCTATCCTGGTGACGGTGACAAGATAGATAATTTGATGAGCCTTGCAGATAATCGCATGTATAAGAATAAAGCAATAATTAAGAGTCAACAACTTCACAATAAATAAAATTTGAAACATTCAAAACGCATTCTCCGGCTTCAAAGGACGAATGCGTTTTTTCATCGGGTCATCTTTGATAAACACTTTGCATGGGCTGAATAAACTTATTTCTGACAATTCGTAATTTAGTCTTTATTTGAACGTTGAATAATGTTAAAATATTACAAGTCAGATACTCTGTTTATGATAGGAAGTTGACATATGGACACACTATTATATGCTTTGAATGCGGTATTACCTTTGATGTTATTGATCGGGTTAGGGTATATTCTTAGCCGCGTAGGGTTTATCAATGAAGAATTTCTTGCCTATGCCAACAGATTTGTTTTCAGGATCGCCCTGCCGGCACTCTTGTTTTTTTCATTATACTCTGCCTCAGGTCTCAATGATATCCGGTGGAATGTGGTTTGGTTCGCAACCATCGGAGTGTTCGTGCTCTTTTTGTTGGGTACACTGATTGTAATATTTGCCGTTCATGACAACCGGCAAAAAGGCGTGATCTTACAAGGCATATTCCGTTCAAACATGATAATTATTGGAATTCCTTTGGCGGAAGCTTTGGGTGGAGCCGAAGCAGTGTTGATCGTAGCTTTGGTTTCGATGGTAATTGTTCCTCTATACAATACTTTATCGGTTGTAGCATTAACCATGTTCCAAAAAGATGAAAACGGACAGTCCATCCATTGGCTGAAAGTTATTCTGAAAATTTTGACAAATCCTTTGATAATTGCTATCATTGTAGGCATCTTGACGCTTGTAGTTAGAAGTTTCATTCCTATCTCTGAAGTCACTGGATTGCCTGTATTCACGTTAAAAGACGATGTGTCTTTCCTATATACAGCCATTAAATGGCTGAGTCAAATCGCTTCGCCCATGGCTTTAATCGTGCTTGGCGGAGGCTTCAGATTCACTGCCATCAAGACACTAAAGAAAGAATTGATTCTGGGAATCTCATTACGAACATTGGTCGCGCCTTTGGTCGCTCTTGCCTTAGCATGGATATTAACTAAAGTAACAGCATACTTTACCTTCGAGAGCGCTGATTATCCGGCTTTGATTGCTACTTTTTGCGCACCGATTGCTGTAACTAGCGCCATCATGGCTCAGGAAATGGGAAATGATGAGAAATTAGCCGGACAACTTGTGGTCTGGACAAGCCTGCTTTCTATTATTGTGGTTTTTGTGGTCGTGATCGTTTTCCGGGAACTGGGAATGCTATGATATTGCATATATTTCTGACCAAAGACCATATTTTCTGATTATTACAGAGGATATGGTTTTTTCTTCTGTTAGTTAGCTGGAAATGATGTATTTAGTTATCAAAATACGCTAAAATAGGAATAAGCAACTGTCAGTTGACAAATTTCCATTCCGAAACGGTGGAAACAGGGCGCCAACAGATGATAAAATATGGCAAAAGATTGGTGGGGATGATGATGATACACGAAAAAATTACAGAATTAAGAAAAAAAAGCAATTGGTCGCAAGAAGAATTGGCAGATAAGATCAATGTATCCCGCCAAGCTGTCTCAAAATGGGAACTGGGACAATCGGTTCCTGATTTGGCCAATGTTATCGAACTTGCCAAATTATTTTCCGTTTCCACAGATTATCTTTTGACTGACCTTTCAATGAGGGAAGAAAAAAAATTCATCTATTACCCACGCCATGAAGTAAACAAATCAATGACAAAAATTACTGCACTTGCAATCACGCTTTTTGTTTTAGGAGTGATTGGAATCTTGATCATGATTGCCATTGCGATTCTTGAACCGATGAAATATATGATTGTGTTTGGTCCGACTTATGAAGGCGTTGTGGCATACTGCTACATTTACCCGGAGTATTTCATTGCGATGATCATTTGCGCAATCTTTGTTCTAGTTGCTTTGATTATGTTTTCTCCATTGCCACAAATTATCATGAATAAAGATCAGGCATCAAGCGACAGATAAATCTTGTTCGCTTCATAATCTTCAGTGACGTAGCCTGAATCTGTTTCTTGTAGGAACAAATGATTGGCAATGATTTTGTTCATCACACTTTTCAAAGTATCACAATCTGGATATGCGATTGATAAAACACATGGAGTTTGGGGATTTGAGTCGGCAGATTCAGTGATTGGTGTCAATCCGATATGATGGTGATAGTTGCCATGTCCTAACAAAAGGGGTTCTCCCTTTTTATCTTGAGTTTTAGGGAAACCCAGAACTGATTCATAAAAATATCGCTGTTTTTCTATATTCTGAACCTTCAGTATTACATGCCCGATTTTAGTGTCTTCAGGAAAAGCATACTTGTCAACCGAAGCTTCACATTCATAATAGACTCCAGAATAATCAAAAGGTTGATCTGAGGTTTTCAATTCATTGAATTCATCGAACCATTCCTCATCTTCTTTATCCCAAGCTATCTCAATTTTATTTTTATCTGGATCTTCAAGATAGATTGATTCACTGAAGGAATGATCAATTGCGCCTAAAATGGCTATCTGCCTCGATATCAGGTTATGCAAAAAACAACCAAGGTTTTTTCTTGAAGGCAAGACAATCGCAAAATGGTTGAAAGACACATGAGAGAACCCATCATGTTTGATTAGTCTGATAAGTTCGGAATGTCGATTTGCCGAGAGAGATACAAATTCGCTTGTTTGTTCAAGTATGGTGAAGTCAGACAAACTGCAATAAAAAAATACTGATTTATGTAAATCGGACACAGGAATAAAGACTTTCTTGATATTAATGGTATTATTGCTTCGATTATCAAACATAGAATCACTTCTTTCAATACCATTATACCGAAAACCAGGCGCTTTATCGAAGGATATGCTTAAGAATGCATATGCAAAATTTATGACATTCAAAAAAGCCCGATTAAAGAAAAATTTGTTGCTTTTTAGAATAATGTTTGGTAATATATATATCGGCCTTATTTAGGGATATTCATATTTTTGTCGGATAGAAATACCCGTCACTCCCAATCATCAGCTTACGTGCGCTCATAGCTCAATTGGATAGAGCGTTTGACTACGGATCAAAAGGTTTCGGGTTCGACTCCTGATGGGCGCGCCATCAATTTCG
>Ga0268276_1003931_pt1 | contig 10962 bp, 14 predicted proteins | sample saktaG_4_FD_190145 | JGI IMG/M metagenome (GOLD analysis project Ga0268276, IMG submission 190145) | Saline water microbial communities from Sakinaw Lake, British Columbia, Canada - sak_2010_1_5_45m | ecosystem: Environmental > Aquatic > Non-marine Saline and Alkaline > Saline ...
CCGCCAGTTGGTATTGGTAAATGAAAGAGTTAGCAAAGAAAGCAGATATTAAATATACAACGTTTACCAATGAGGATTTAATAAAATAATTTTATGTTCAAAAAACAAAAAATTTTGTTAATAGGTTTGGGAGTAATAATTATTGTTGGAGTTTTAATCTTCGCTTTAAAGGCAACCAACCAAAATCCAAGTTCCAACTCTAGTAATATTCCAACAATAAACAACGAAAATAAAGTTTATACAGTCAAAGAAACGGTAAATCTTTTAAAAATAACCCCCACTTTTTTAAAAGATAAATCTATTCAATTAGAGGCGTTTGTCGTAGACGGAGTTATGGGCCTTGGTTGTGAAGATTATCAAATACTTACGGATAAAGAATATGTGGGAGCGTTCAACAATAGATATAATAATAAATTGAGCCAAGAGGAACGAAATAAAGCCATAGAAGATTCAAAACTTGCCCCAGTTTTATTAACAGGTCAAACTCTATCGATGCCAGAAGGTTTTTATCCGACTTATCATGCTGTCTATCAAGGACATTTTTATGACAAGTGGGCTACAAAAACTTGTGGTGCTGATGGTTATAAAAGATTTGTTATAGAAGGGAAAGTAAAAGAAATAGTTTCCGCTGAACAACCGACTTACCGGACAAAAACAATTTCTACTGGATTAGTTATAGCTAATGGGAAATATATTCAAAAACCCTACGAAGTAACTTTAAAAGATTATAAAGTTACTATCAATGGAGTTTTGTATGAACCCCCAACAAAAGAACAAGTTAGTAGGGTTACTGAATTTACTGATAACCAAAGATTGAAACAATGGGAAAATTTGAATTCCGTTTTGGAAAGAAATGGACTGATTATTTATGGCGGAAACAAATATGAATCTATAAAATGGAGTTATCCGTCAACCTTAGTTTCAGACATTGATGCATTGATGAAAAGCAATAAGAGCGCGCAACAGAAGAGAGAAGAATTGGCAGAACTTCTTGATACTTTTCCGGCAGATACGACAATGAATGATATATTGAAAAATTGGAAATAATTTGCCGCTAAAGAAAAACTTGAGATCGTCTTTTTCGCTCCGGTTCAAAGCGAGGCGGGCGGAAAGGGGGTTTGGGGGGAATTCCGCCCGCCGAGCCAATCGGTCGCAAAATCAGTTCGGATTTTAACCAAAAGGCACCGCCCATCAGATTATGGAAAAAGGAAAGCGAAAATATAACTTGCAGGAATACCAAAAGTTTTGCAAAAAAACTGCTAAGAAATTTTCCAACAAGGAAAAAGAAATTTTTACTTGGGGATTGGGTATTGCCGGAGAAGCCGGCGACGTGGCCGGCTGCATCAAAAAAACCTTCAGCCATAAGAACAACCAGAAAGACGGCATCAGGGAGAATCTGGGAGACGTTTTGTGGTACGCCGGAATGATCTGCAATTTTTTCAATTGGGATTTTCAGGAGATTCTTGAAGAAAACGTCAAAAAACTGAAAAAAAGATATCCTGACGGTTTCAAATCGGAGAAGGCCCGGAGAAAAGGAAACAGAATAGATTGGAACGAAAAATAAAAGGCCCTGAACGATTGCCGTTCAAGACCTTATACTATCATGGCGGACTAGATATTGTCCGCTTTTGTTTTTTTCTCGGATTGCCTTGGCGATATCTTTCAGCCGGATCATATTTCCAAAGCCCTTCTTTCTCCAATTTCTTTCTGAGTATTTTAAGAGCTTTGTCGACATCTTTGTCTTTTACCACAACACTTGCATTAACCGACATTTCTCCCCCTTTCATCTTTCTTAAAAAGGGCCGGATTGACAAGACCGTGTATCTTGCATTTTATCAGTCCGCCTTTAACTCTTTTCGAGCTGAGGTTGTCTCCGCAAAACGGACAGATGGGATAAAGGTACTTTCCGTTTTTCCGTTTTTTTAAACAGCCGCTAAACGGTTAAAACGGGGAAAAACTTGTCGAACATTCCGGCAATCTCGTTTTGAGCAACGACAGCCGGTTCGAATCCCGACAACTGGAACAAAAAGTTGATGCGGTCTTTATAGACGGTGATAATGCCGTAAATCAGCAGTTTACAAGATCCTTTTTTCTCCCTGAAAATGAAAGTCGTCAGATTGCCGTTGGAGCGTTCGTTCGTTTCAGCTTTGTCGGAAAACTGCCGACGTTTCAGAATATCCAGAAAATTGCTGATAGCAGAAGCTGTTTGCGATTCGGTCATTCGGTGTTGCCGTATAATTTCCATAACTCCTCCTATTTGATTTTAAAATATCTGAGTGATTTTTTATTTTACTATAAATTTTCGAAAAGTCAATATTTTTGTCCAACGTTAAGTTTCGAGTAGCCGGTCAAAACTGAATAAAAAATGCTCATTGTTGTCCGTTAATTAGAAAAGGGTTATGATTAAGGCAGAATTTCGGGAAAACGATATCCAGCAGCCGACGTTTGATTTTTATCCCCATAGCCGTTTTTTTGCCATATGGTATAATTGTATTATAATAAGAAAAGATTACGATGTGGAATCCTTTCCAAAAATTATTTTCGGGTAAAAGTTTTCTGGGCATAGATATCGGCACTTCTTACATTAAGATGGTGCAAATTTCCAAGCTCGGCCACCGGAAAAAGCTGGAGAATTACGGTTCTCTACCAGCCTCCGTGCTTCATGAAAAGCCCTTCAGGACGTTTGAGAAAAGCACCCTTTTGCTTTCCAATCAGGAAATCGCCACGGCCATAAAAGCCATAATACAGGAAGCGGAAATCAAAACCAAACAAGCTGTTTTTTCCATTCCCGACTTTTCAACTTTTTTCACCAGCTTTGAACTGCCGCCGATGACTAAGGAGGAACTGCCCCAAGCGGTCAAATACGAAGCCAGGCAGCATATTCCTCTTCCTTTGGCGGAAGTGACTCTTGACTGGCAGGTGATTGAGAGCAGGCTTTTGGACGATAAAAAAATAAGTTTCAAAATTCTCTTGGCGGCCGTGCCGAACGAAGTCGTCGGCCAATATCAGGAAATCGCCCGTCTTTCCCAATTGGAATTGGTTGCTTTGGAAGCGGAAGTTTTCAGTTTGATGAGGTCTTTGATCCGGGAGAACGGCCAAGAGTCGGTCGCCATACTGGATATCGGTTCGCAAAGCACGACCTGCAGCATTATCAACGAAAAGCTTTTGAAAATGTCCCACAGTTTCAACATTTCCGGCAACGAGTTCACCAAAGTCATTTCCAAAGGATTGAATATCGATTATTTCGAAGCCGAAAAACTGGAAAAAGAGCACGGCCTCAAGGGCAAGAAAGAAGTCAAAGAGATTCTGCTTCCCTTGGTCGATATAATTTTGAAAGAAACCGAAATAATTTTCAATAATTCTTATCAAAAAGGCGGCCCGGAAATCCAGAAAATGATCTTGGCGGGCGGCTGGGCTTTGCTGCCCGGTTTGAAAGAATATTTCACGGAAAACCTGAAGATAAGTGCAGAAATAGCCAATCCTTTTTCAGATATTCTTTATCCGTCCATTTTGGAAAAAACTTTGACTAAAATGGGTCCGGGTTTTGCCATAGCCGTGGGAGTCGCCTTGAGAGGCCTGGAAGCTTAATTCATAATATGTTTTAATTAAAGTATATGGTGGAAATCATACCAAAAGAGCCGGCCAAGCCGTCGAAAACATTGAATTTATTATTCTATCTTGCTATTTTTCTTTTGTTTTTTTCGGTGATTTCTTATTTTACTTTAAGCGGTTTTTTGAAAAAGACCGAAGAAGAGGCGGCGGCTCTGGCCTCGGCTTTGGTCCAGACCGAAGAAGCTTCCCTGGAAAAGGAAATTTTAACCGCCAAGAAAAAAATCGAAGATTTTTCTTCCTTGATAGTCCGGCATCTGACGCCTTCGGAAGTTTTCGAAATTGTTGAAAAAAATTGCCATCCCAAGGTTTGGTTTTCCCAGTTTAGTTTGTCTTCACGCGAAAAAACGCTCAAGGTTTCCGGGGAAACGGATAATTTTGAAACTTTGGGACAGCAGATTTTCATCTTGGAGGAAGAAACAGCCCTGGCCAAGGTCACGCTGGAAAGTTTTTCCATAACGTCGGAAGGAAGAATCAATTTTGAGTTGTCACTTACCCTTAATATTTAGCAATTTTTAAATTAACCAATCATGTCCAGATTAAATCTTACCATCATTTTTTTTCTTATCGTCGCGGTTATAACCGCTACACTTTTGTGGCCCAAATTTCAGGATTTACAAATAAGCCGGAAAAATCTTGAAGAAAGAAAAACTGATTTCCAGAACAAAGAAGAATATTTGGTGAAACTGACCGGAATCAGAAACAGTTTGAAGGAATATCAGCCGGCATTTTCCAAAATCGGCTTTGCTTTGCCGGATAATCCTTCCTTGTCTTCTTTATTCAGTTATCTCCAAAAAGCTTCATCCGAATCAGGTTTAGTTCTGGAAAGAATAAGTCCTTTTTCCGTTTCTTCTTCCCGAGATTTTTCCGATCTTCAAGAAACCGCTTTCAATATCGAAGTGGCCGGCGTTTACTCGTCTTTCAAGAATTTTCTTTCCCTGTTGGAAAAATCGGCCCGGTTGATTGAAATAGAAAACATCAGTTTTTCTTCCGGGGGAGACAACGAATCTTTCGCTTTTGATTTGAAAATCAAAGTGCATTCCTATTAAGGTAAAAACAACATGGCAATAGTTTTCGTCAAACAAAAAAAAGGCCAAAGGAATTTATTGATAATTCTTGCCTTAATAATCGTAGTCACCGTCATTGTCTTTTGGCGGGGATTTTCCGAAGGCGAAGAACCTCTTTCCACCGAAGAAGTTTTTTCTCCCTCCGTCCAAAATATAGAGATTGATTTCGGAATTTTTGAAAGATTGAATTTGGACGATTTCCAGCTGTTCGAAGAAATCAAGCCGTTAGAGGAAGTTCCTTTAACAGAAGGCGCGGTCGGCGGGGAAAAAGGCAGAGAAAACCCGTTCATACTCTATTGATATCGTTGATCCGGAAAAGATAATTTTTAAACTTTCTCTTTTGCTAAACAAAAGCTCGGTATATGAGTTTGATTCAACAATTAGTTAAAAAAGGAATTCTTGATAAAGAGAAAGCCGTTTCTTTGGAGAATGAAGTCAAGGAATCGGGCCAGCGGGAAGAAGAAGTTATTTTAAAAGAAAAAATCGCCACGGAAGCGGTTCTTTTTAGCCTTAAAAGCGAAAATCTGAAAATACCCTTGAAAGAAATAGCTCCTGATCAAGTTCCTTTAAAAACTTTGGAATCGATACCTGAAGAAACGGCCAAATATTATCAGATGATTCCAATCGAGAAAAGCGAAAAATTCCTGGAAGTGGGAATGGTTTTCCCGGAAGATTTGAAAGCCCAAGAAGCCTTGAAATTCCTGGCCAGGCAGGGAAATTTCAATTACAAAGTTTTTTTGATTACGCCGACAACTTTCAAGGATCTTCTGAAACAATACAGGACTTTGAAAAGGGAGGTGAGTATGGCACTGGAAGAGCTGGAAACGGAATTGAAAGAAGAACCGGGCGTCAAACCGGTAACAGCGGCCGAATTCGAAAGAATGGCCGAAGAAGCGCCAATTACCAAGATTGTGGCCGTTATCTTAAGGCATGCCACCGAGGGCGGAGCTTCGGATATCCATATCGAGCCGACCAAGGAAAAACTGAGGGTCAGATTCAGATTTCTGGGTGTTTTGCACTCGTCGATATTTCTGCCGATGGCGGTCCATCCGGCAGTCATTGCCCGAATAAAAATCATTTCCAATTTGAAGATTGATGAAACCAGGATGCCCCAGGACGGCAGATTTTCCGCTAAAATAGACGCCAAATCCATTGACTTCCGGGTTTCCACTTTTCCGACCACTTTGGGGGAAAAAGCGGCCATCAGGGTTTTGGATCCGGCGATCGGCATTAAAAAATTCGAAGAATTGGGCGTTGAAAGCAGGAATTTGAAAATCATAAAAAGGAGCATTTCCAGGCCGTACGGCTTGATTTTGTCCACTGGTCCGACCGGCAGCGGAAAAAGCACCACCTTGTATGCGATTTTGCAGCTGTTGAATAATGAAGGGGTGAATATAATCACTTTGGAAGACCCGGCCGAATACTTCATCGAAGGAATAAACCAATCTCAGGTCAAGCCGGAAATCGGTTATGACTTTCCAGTCGGACTCCGCCACATTTTGAGGCAGGATCCGGATATTATCATGGTGGGAGAAATCCGTGACGAGGAAACGGCCAACTTGGTCGTTCACGCTGCTTTGACCGGCCATATCGTTTTATCGACCTTGCATACTTCCAATGTCCTGGGGATTATCCCTAGGCTGATCGATATGGGCATAAAGCCTTATCTGATACCGTCCACCCTTCAATTGGGCATATCCCAGAGATTGATCAGGAGATTGTGCGATGATTGCAAAAAGAAAATAAAAGCCGAGCCGGAAATCCAAGAACTTATTTTGCAGGAGGTTGAGAATCTTCCGCCAGCCGTTAAAAATTCCCTTAAGATAGAAAAGCCGATGAGTATCTTCACTAATAAGGGCTGTTCCAAATGTCATAATATGGGATTTACCGGCCGGATCGGCATATTCGAAATCTTGACTATGAGCAAAAATCTGGCTGAAACTATTTTAAAAGACCCTTCGGAAGCGGTTATAGCCAAAGAAGCTAAAGAACAGGGAATGATTACCATGAGGCAGGACGGTATTTTAAAGGTTTTGGAGGGAATCACCACTATTGAAGAAGTCCTGGGATCAGCCGAAGAGGTTCAACATATATGAAGAGAATTTTACTGGTTGAAGACGATATATTTTTAACGGATATTTACACCACCAAGCTTAAAGAAGCCGGTTTTTCGGTGACAGTGGCCGAGGACGGAGAAAAAGCCCTTAGAAAGCTTGGTGAAGAAAAGCCGGATCTGGTTATTTTGGACATTGTTCTGCCGCAGGTCAACGGCTGGGAGATTCTTGAGAAAATCAAGTCCGAACCGAAGCTTAAGGGTTTAAAAGTGATTATCCTTTCCAATCTCGGGCAGAAAGAAGAGGTGGAAAAAGGCATGGATTTGGGGTCGATAAAATATTTAATCAAAGCTCACTATACTCCATCGGAGATAGTCAAAGAAATAAAAGAAATAATATGAACGATTATCAAAATCAATTAGAAGAATTGCTTGATTTAACAATAAAAGAAGAGGCCTCTGACCTCCATTTCTCTTTCAATCATCAGCCGATATTGAGAATGACCGGCCGGTTGACTCCTCTTTTAAAAAAGAAAAAGCTGTCTTCAGAAGACATCCGGGAATTATCCCGGGCGCTGATGACAGAAGAGCAATCCGAAAGATTGTTCAAAGAAAAAGAAGTTGATTTTTCGTACAATTTCAAAGACAAGGCGCGTTTCAGGGTGAATGTCTTTTTCCAGCGTGGAGAAATTTCCGTAGCCCTCCGGCTTATTCCGACGAAAATCAAAACGATTGATGAACTGAATCTTCCTTTCATTCTGCATGAATTCGCCGGAGCCAGCCAGGGATTCGTTCTGGTCACCGGTCCTTCCAGCCAAGGGAAATCAACCACCCTGGCCGCCATTATAGACGAGATAAACCATACCAGAACCGACCATATCATCACCATCGAAGACCCGATTGAATATATTTTCGAGGATGATAAAAGCATTATCGATCAAAGGGAAATTCACCAGGATGCTTTGAGCTTCAGCAGCGCTTTAAGGTCAACTTTCCGCCAGGACCCGGATGTCATCATGGTCGGGGAATTGAGGGATCCTGAAACCATTTCCACCGCCATCACGGCAGCTGAAACCGGCCATTTGGTCTTGGCTACCCTGCACACCAATTCCGCCGCTCAAACCGTTCACAGAATCGTTGATTCTTTTCCTTCCGGACAGCAGGACCAAGTCAGGGCCCAGTTATCCGGTTCTTTACTCGGAGTCATTTCCCAGCGCTTGATTCCCGGAATCAAAGGTAATCTTATCCCGGCCTGCGAAATAATGGTGGCTACGCCGGCCGTAGCCAACTTAATCAGGGAGAATAAAATTCATGAACTGCCTTTAGTCATCGAAACCTCAGCGGAAAAGGGAATGATTTCTTTAAACAGGTCTCTGGCTGATTTGATTAAAAAAAGAGAAATTTCCCTGGAAAACGCCATCAAATATTCTCTTAATCCGGTCGAATTAAAAATGCTTATTAAATAAGGTGAAGAGAGCTTCGCTCTCTTCTTCACCAGTTCGCTTCCTTCGGAAGCTCGGTAAATGAGGTTTAATTATCAAGCCCGTAACCAAAAAGGAGATATTTATACCGGTTCCATTGAGGCTTCCAACCAGGAATTTGCCGCCGCTCTTTTGCGGGAGCGCGGGCTGTTCGCGACCTTTTTGGAAGAAGCCGTGCCGTCGGTTTACGCCAGGAAAATAGATTTTTTCGACAGAATCACCAGGAAAGACATAGTTATGTTTTCCCGGCAGCTGGCGATTATGTTCAAATCCAAAATTTCTCTGGTTGAATCTTTGAGGGTGCTGGCCAGCCAGACCAAAAAAGCCAATTTAAAGGAAAAACTTCTGAAAATATCGGAGCAGGTGGAGGGAGGGACTTCTTTCTCTCAGGCTTTGGCCCGCTATCCTAAAATTTTTTCTTCTTTCTACATCGCCATGGTAAAATCCGGCGAGGCTTCCGGGAAACTTTCCGAAGTTCTGAACTATCTGGCGGACCACCTGGAAAAAGAATATCACCTGATTTCCAAAACCAAAGGAGCTTTGATTTATCCTGCTTTGATTGTTTTTTCCATTTTACTGATTCTGATATTGCTGACTTTTTTCGTCATTCCCAATTTGCTTCAAGTTTTGGAGGCGAGCGGCCAGACTCTGCCTCTGCCTACCAGGATTGTTTTGTCTTTCACCACTTTTATCAGAAATTGGGCCTGGCTGATTGTTTTGGTGATAATCTTGTCGGTTTTTTCTTTTTTCAGATACTATGCGACCCAAAAAGGCAAAGAATTTTTCGACAGGATATTTCTTAAAATTCCCATTGCCGGGTCTTTTTTGAAAACCATCCACCTGAACCGTTTTGCCGAGAATCTTTCCACGCTGATTTCGGGCGGCCTGCCCATTGTCCAATCTCTGGACATAGTCGGAGACATCATCACCAATCTTTCTTATAAGCAGGTGATTGCCAAAACCCGGGAGGAGGTAAGGAAAGGAGAAATGATTTCTTCCGTTTTAAGCCAGCATACCGAGCTTTTTCCGCCGGTTTTCGTCCAAATGGTCTTAATCGGAGAGAAAACCGGAACCTTGGACGCCACCTTGATGAACGTCGTTGATTTTTACCAGCAGGAAGTGGACAGGTCGATTAACAACATTTTAAGCATTTTGGAGCCGGCTTTGATTATTTTCCTGGGTCTGGTCATAGCCGGGCTCATGCTTTCCATTTTAATGCCGCTTTATCAGACGATTGCTATATAACCGGGATTTTCCACAGTTTCATTTTGGACGTAATATGGTAAAATATGGTAAAATATAAAAGGTCGAAACCAACAAAAAAACAAAAATATGCTGAAATATAATTCAAAGAGAAGCGGTTTCACTTTAATTGAACTTTTGGTGGTTATCGCCGTCATCGGTTTGCTGGCTTCCATTGTCTTGGTTTCATTGGGCCCGGCCAGAATGAAAGCCAGAGATTCCAAAAGGCAGTCGGATCTCAGGCAGATTAATTTGGCCATGGAAATGTGCTATCCCGATTCTGCCTGCGGAACAGCGGCCGAAAGATATATTGCCACCACGGCCGGAGCCAATAGCGTTACTGCCATTGGAACGTATATGCCCACCATGCCGGTGGATCCGAAGAATACTTCTCCCCAGCAGTATACCTGGACGCTTAACGCTTCGCCCTATCAGTATTACTGCGTTTACGTGAAATTGGAAGCTGAGACGAATACTTATGTTTGCGCTTCCAATAAAGGAGTATTGAAAAAGATTTACGCTGCGGGCAATCCCGACAACACCGATTGTTGCGGCGTCAATCTTACTATCTAATTAAGCCATAATTGCCAGAAAAAAATCAAAAAGGTCGGTTATTTTGTTTAAAAGCAATAATTAAAAATCATGATTCAGTATTTCGCCAAAAAACAGCGCGGTTTCACCTTAATCGAACTTTTGGTGGTTATCGCCATTATCGGAATTTTAGCTTCCATCGTCTTGGTTTCATTGGGCGGAGCCAGAACCAAAGCCAGAGATGCCAGACGGCAGTCGGATATCAGGCAGATTCAGCTGGCTATGGAGATGTATTATGACAGCGGACAGGCTTATTACACTTTGCCCACTATGCCTACAGCCATCGGCACTTATATGGCTACTGTTCCTTTGGATCCCCAAGGCGATCCGTACGGTTGGATTACCAATGTTGGTAGCGATCAAGCCTATTGTACTTGGGCAGTAATAGAAGGGGGTGGGTTTTTTGCCGCTTCTCCGAAAGGAACCAAACAACTGGATTCTGTTCCGACCCTTGTTTCCTGCTGGTAAAGGATTTTTACAGATTCGATTTCTTGAATGTTGCCCCGCGCCTTTGGCGCGGGGCTTTGTTATGGTAAAATAAAAAAATGAATTTGTTTTTTTATCTTTTTGTTTTTATCTTCGGTTTGGTCTTCGGCTCTTTTTTGAATTGCCTGGTTTACCGTTTGGAGGCCAAGAAGTCTTTTCTCAAGGGCCGGTCGTTTTGCCCCCGATGCCAGCATCTTTTATCGTGGCGCGAATTGCTGCCGGTTTTGAGTTTCATTCTTTTAAGGGGCAAGTGCCGATACTGCCGAAAACCGATATCCCTGCAATATCCTTTGGTGGAAATGGCCGCTGGCCTGCTCTTCGTTCTGATAGTTTTTTATTTTTCTTTTGATTTTCTTTTTTCCTTTTTCTATCTCATATTCTCCTGTTTTTTAATCGTTATTTTCGTTTACGATTTAAAGCATTATATCATTCC
>Ga0268276_1003937_pt1 | contig 10943 bp, 7 predicted proteins | sample saktaG_4_FD_190145 | JGI IMG/M metagenome (GOLD analysis project Ga0268276, IMG submission 190145) | Saline water microbial communities from Sakinaw Lake, British Columbia, Canada - sak_2010_1_5_45m | ecosystem: Environmental > Aquatic > Non-marine Saline and Alkaline > Saline ...
GAGAAGGAGCTGGGCTGGGGGTACTGGACGTTAAACATCGTCGGGGCCAATACGAAAGGGACCAAGCTCGTTCCTCTCTACGGGCGGTTGTATTCGCATGCGGTCGTGGGCCACCAGAGCGAGAACGAGGAGATCCGGGAGGCGGTCGGGGAGGTCGCGGAGGTTTTGGGGAAGCGGGGCATCTGGGTCATGGACCGGGGCGGAGACCGCCGCTATATCTTTAATTATCTGCTACCTAACAAGCTCAGGTTCATGATCCGCGTTCGCGGGGACCGGGGGCTGAGGACGGCCCAGGGGATCGAGCCGGCGGTCGATCTAGCCCGAAGCTGCCCGATGCTGTTTAGTGAGACGATCGTGAGAGAAGAGGCCGGGCAGGAACGCCTGGTGCATCTCTCGTGCGGCATGCGCAAGGTCCGCTTGCCCGGCCGGAGGGAAGAGCTGACGTTGGTCGTGGTCAAGGGGTTCGGGAAAGAGCCGCTGATGATCCTGACCAACCTCGCCGTACGCCGCAGCCGGAAGTCCGTCTGGCATGTGGTCCTCTCCTACATCACCCGCTGGAGGATCGAGGACGTCATCCGGTTCGTCAAGCAGAGTTATCATCTGGAAGACATCCGCTGTCTGACCTATCACCGGCTCCAAGCCCTGATGGTGCTGGTGACGGCTGCCGCCTATTTTGCCGCCGTGTACTTAGGACTTCGCATGAAGCTCCGGATCTTGGCCGGACATGTCCTTCGGGCCTCGAAGCGCGTCTTCGGCATTCCCGACTTCCGCCTCTACGCTCTGGCCGACGGGATCAGACAGTTTCTCTATAGCCAGACCCAGGGACTGACCAAGCTCTTGGAGCTGCAGAGCACGTTGCCGGTCCAACCATCGCTCTTCGATCCATAATTTTTTGGGGGAAGTCCTGGGAAGCCCTGAGGTTGACATGGCCCCGTCCCTGTGCTATCGTCCGGGCGAGGTTCGTGGAGAATGCAGGTCCAAATCGAGCGCGAAATTTTCATCCGGTTGTCAAGGTCCTTCGCCCTGCTCAGCGAGGCCATCCAGGGATTCCGGAGCTACCTCCAGAACACCATCTCCGCCACCGACCCCGAATACTACCGGGCCCGGAATTTCCTCAAGGAAGGGAAGGCGTTTTACGAGCAGTCCCTCCAGGACGCCAAGAAGCTCCTGGGACCGATACCGATTTACGCCGCCAAGGATTTCGCAGGGTGGCGTTCCCAGATCCTGTCCGAGAACAAGATCGTCGTCACGGGCCAGACGTTCGAGGAACTCCAGGCCGAGCTGGCGGTCGATGATTTCGTTAAAACCATGATGAGCCCCGAGGAAGTCGAGGTCTACCTCAAGGCCTGCTACGATAAGCAGAAATCCGGCAAGAGAAGACTGGCCAACATCAAGATCCGGATGGTCCTCGACAAGCTGGATTCGCTCCTATTAGAGGGCCAGGAACTCCAGAAAACGGCCCAGCGCAAACAGCAGGGCCTTCCGGTCTAGCCGGGATCATCGTCCTAGCGGACGACCGCCCTATCGCGCCAATACCTGAGTTTTCCAAGTCCTCCCCGGTCCGGCTTGGCGTCGTACCCAAGGCCGAAAAGGGCTTCTCCACTCTCGTGAAGCACCCGTCCCTTGAACAGGGCCCGGGTCATGTTGACGATGGTGTAATCGAGGGACCCCGCCTGCTCCGCGGCGAAGACGAAGTCACCGTCGGTCTCAATGTCGCCGAGTTTGATCCGTCCGGCGTCGAACGTATACCGGGGCCGGCGGGTATCGCGGCTCATATCCATCCGCAGGTCGTTCTTGACGCCGACGATGAGATCCCTCTCGCCGGCCTTGATGACGACGCCGATCGCGCCGCGCTCGGGTTGAGAGGGGAGCACGGAGACGCGGTCGAGCCAGTCCTTGGGATCATCCTGTGCCCCGTGGGGGATAAGGACCGTTACGAAGGCGCACGTCTCCCCGAGCTCGAAATGCTGGGCCCAGGATTGGTGGATGAGCCATTCGTCCTGATAGTGGCGTTTCTCGGCTTCGACGCCCTCCATCCGGAAATCCGTCGAAGGGAACAGGATGAGCAGGCGCTTGTCCTGGGGAAGAAGGGCCGTCTGGATCTGGTCGTAGCCCGTGTCATACCAGTGGTCGCCTTGGGCGAAGATCTTCCGCGTGTGCCAGAGGGCGCCCATCGTGAAGTAGTCCTCGCGGAGGGCCTTGAAGATGTCGAAGACGACATAGCATTCCGGGTCTTTGATATAGACCACGACACGGTCCGCCTGGTAGCCCCAGCCGTCGTCGATGACGCGCGTCCGGCTGTAGTCGAAGTCGTCGAATGACAGGAAGTCGACTTTCCGCGTCCGGACCGGCCGGTACGAGCCGGCGTTGCGCATGAACTCGAGCAGGGTCTGGCCGGGGACGGCGTCGCGGACGCTGTAGCGCGACTCGCCGGCCTCCTGGCCCCAGAAGATCTTCTCCGGCCGGACGCAGAGGCGATTATGGAAGTAGTCCTGCCGGTAAGCGCCGTAGGGGCCGGACGGCATGTAATCGCGGTAGCCGCCGTCGTGGAGAAGGACCGAGCCGCCCGACATCAAGAGGACGAGGCTGTTCTCGTCGGCGTGGCCGTGGGTCATCTTCTCTTCCTCGACGGGGATCGTGTCCCGCAGGTAATCGCGGAAGTTCAGGCCCCCGTCGCCCTCATCCCGGTAGTTCAGAAGAAGGTAGCTCGAGGTAGGCGACCAGCCGTTCCGGAAAACGATCTTTTTTCCCTGGACGTCCTCCATGACTTCCATGGACGGGGCGGTCGGCACCGCGGCTTTGACGTCGTCCGTTCCGAAGCGATAGCAGTCGAGGAGCATATACCCGAGGCCGGAGCTCGTGGGCCTCCCGAAGTCGACGAACTTGGCCGCGATCGTTTCGGCCGCCCACTTCAGGCCGGGGTCCTTGAGGGCCGCCGCCGAAGCTTCGAAGAAGACCAGGAAGTGGGTCCAATTCGAGGTCCAATGGGCATCGCCGAAGTCGGGGACGACGCCGGCCGGGCACATGAGGTTCAAATAGTACTGGGCGTAATAGAACATCTCGGGCGTCTTGAACATCTCTTTGATCTTGTCCAAGGCGTCGGCGTAGCCCAGCAGGGAATAGAGCCAAACGCCGTTGTAGATCGTGGCGTCCTCGATCTCCCAATTGCCCCAGTTGTCGTCGCCGAGGGCCCGCCTCTGCATCTCCCATTGGGGCGTGTCCGGGTGATTGGGTAGGGCGCGCACGGCCCAGGCCAGGGTTTCGGCGCGCAGGGCGGAGCGGTTCATCGGCCCCCACTCCTGTGTCCGGAGAAGGTAGCGCATGCTGCCGGCGATGAGGCCCGCCGCTTTCTTTTCTTCGGGGGGGAAGAGGCGACCGAGGCGGCGCAACGTGTCATAGGTCCGGATGTAGCGCATGGCCGTGAAGAAATCGGGCAGGGCGGGAACGCCGTCATTATAGTCCGGCCGGAGCTTGATCGACGATTCGGGGTAGGCGGAGCGGTAGTCGCCGTAGGTCAGGAGGACGTCCTTGGCCCGGGCGGCATATTCGGGCTTCTTTTCCTTTTCGTAGAGATAGGAATAGATCACGGCCATCTCCAGCAGCCCCCCGGGCGGGCGGTAGCCGAAGACGTTGAGGGGGTCGAAGGTCTTTTTCCACTGATCGAGGAGCTCGCCGGTGTGATCGTAGGTCCAGTCGGCCGAAGCCCGGGCGTAGGCCAGGTAGCGGTCGCGCGGGACGGCCTGGAGCGGGGGCGCCAGGAGAGGAAAGATGGAGGCGATGGCGATGACGAGCGCCAGAGAACGGCTCAGACCCGACGGCATTTTTCTCATAATCTTGCTCCTTACGGATTCAGCTTTTTTCTATCACAATTCTCCGGGCGACGCAAAATCGGCTCGTCCGGGAGTTTTCTGTTGCGAGCGTTGGCGCAGCTATGAGAAAATACCCGTGGATCATCCGGAAGGAGGCAGCATGTCTATGAAGATCGGAAGACGGGAATTCTTTAGAAAGAGCGCCCAAGCCGGGCTGGCGCTGGCCGTGGGAAGGGAGCTTTCAGGGGCGGGGAAACCCGCCGGAGCGGCTCTTGCCGCCAGGGCCAGTGTCTTGGGCGTAGGCATAGGATCTGACTACGAAAAGGCCACGACGTTAGCCGTGGGCCTCTTGGGCGGGATCAAGAAGTTCGTCCCCAAGGGAGCGCGGGTCGCCCTCCTCCCGAACGTCCAGAGCCGCCATCCCGGCTCCTTCACCAAGCCCGAGGTCCTGCGGGCCGTCATCAAGCTCTGCAAGAAGGCCGGGGCGAAGGAGATCGACTGCCTGAGCTGGCAAGTGGTGAAGCAGTGGGAAGATACGGGCCTCAAGGCCGTTATCGACGCCGAGGGCGTGGGCCTCAAGATCTTCGAAAAGGACGAGGCGCTTTTCAAGGCCGTGCCGGTCCCCGATGGGAAGGCCCTGATCGAAGCCCGGATCCTGGCCGATCTCTACGAACACGACCTCCTTATCAACATGCCCATCACCAAGGACCACGCCGGGAACAAGTTCACCGGAACGATGAAGAACCTGATGGGCTTGAACTCGCCGGTGAGCAACCGGACCTTCCACCGTCCGAACTGGAAGACCGACCCGAACGACGTGGCCCACCTCGATCAGTCGATCGTCGACCTGAACAAGGCCGTTAAACCCGTCCTCAACGTCGTCGACGCCACCGAGTTCATCGTCTCGAACGGTCCCTTCGGGCCGGGCCAGCTCATAAGGCCGGAGAAGGTTGTCGCCGGCATCGACCGGGTCGCCGTCGACGCCTACTGTGCCGGCCTCTGGGGCCTCGAGCCCAAGGACATCGTCCAGATCAAAAGAGCCTCCGAGCAGGGGCTCGGCGAGATGAATCTCGACAAGGTCGACGTCAGGGAAGAGAACGTTTAACGGACTCCTGAGGCCGGGCGGGAAGGTCGGTAAAATGGCTGGTACCAGGGGATTTCGCGCCGCTTTGCTCCTAGCCGGCCTGTTCATCGCCGGCTCGTGGGGGGCATCGGGACTCTTCGAAGAAGGCCCACTCCATGTCTACCTCCCGGCTGGCAACGCCGTAGAGGGCTGGGTTAAGGACGGCGAGCCGCAAGAATACGAGGGAGAGGAACTCTATACCTACATCGATGGGGGGGCCGAGATCTACCAGGAATACGGCTTCCGCCGGGTCATCATCCAGGACTACAAGAACGCCAAGGGCAGGTCCGTCTCCCTCGAGATCTTCGAAATGGAAACTCCGGCCGCGGCTTTCGGCATGTTCAGCTTCAAGAGATCAGGGAGCGGAAAGACGGTCACTCTTGGCGCCGGCGCTGAACTCGAGGCCTATTACCTGAACTTCTGGAAGGGCCGGTTCTTGGTGACGCTGACGGGTTTCGACGAGGCCCCGGAGACGATCGCCGCGCTCACGGCCGTCGCCGGGATCGTGGATTCGAAGATTCCCGACACCGGGGAAACCCCCGGCCTCGTCGGCGCCCTGCCGGAAAAAGGCCTCAAGCCAGGGAGCGTTAAATATCTCAAGGGCCTGCTCGGGCTCAGCAATATCACCTCCTTCGCCACGGCTCGCGGATTGTCCTTCACGGAGGCGGTCAGGGGCGTTTACGAAAACGGCGCGACCCTGCTCATCCTGGATTACGGGACGGCCGAGGCCCGGGCCCAGGCCTGGCTCGACCTTAAGACTTATCTCGAAGGATCGGACAGATTCAAGCCGGGCGGCATTGGTGGCGCGGGGATCTTCCTTGTCCAGGACGGGAAGGGGCAGTCCGTCGCCTTCGGGGAATCCGGGACTCGCCTCTGCATCGGGATAAGTGCCGTCAAGGATGCCGCGCTCGATATCGTCCGCCGGGCGATCCACATGACGGCACCGCCCGAGTAAGCCTCTTTCTTACTGCAGCACCTGCTTGACGATGTCGACGAGCCCCAGGGCGTACTCGATCTCGGTGAGGGGGATCATCTTGGCCTGGGCGATCTTGGTGAACCGGCCGTCCTTGTTGCTGTCCTTGGTGACGACGAGGTAGTCGGCGAACGGGGCCACCGCGTCGATCATCCGCTCGTTATCGCTCCCGGCCGGGCCGCGCTTCGATTCGCCGCCGATGTGGACCGCCATGACGAAGATCTTCTTCTGCTTGCAGAATTCGATGACCTTCCGGAGGCGGGCCTCCTCGCTGTCGAGGGTCAGGCCCGACGCCCCCATGCCCTTCAGGCTCGCGCCGATGGCGAAGATGACCGCCTTGTAGGGGGTCCCGGCCGGGAACTTGGCCAGGTCGGTCGTGACCTCGATGTGGAAGCCGGGGCCCGACTCGCGCCCGCCCAGGCCGACGCCACCAGCCACCATCTCGGCGGTCGGGACATCGCAGTAGTCGTAGGCGATGGCCGCCTCTTCGAGGACGATGTTGAGGGTCGTAACGTCCGTGCTCTGGCCGGCCGAGGTCGTCAGCACGGGCAGGCCGGCTTTGGGGATCGTCTGTCCGGCAATGAGCAGAGACAAGCCGAGGACCGCGCCGGCGGCCAGGCCCCAAATGATTTTTGTTTTCATCTTCGGTCTCCTTTCGGCCGACTTCCGCTACTTCTTCTCGGGCTCCGCGAGGATGTCGAACATCCGGACGGCCTTCTTCCACCAGTCGGGAGTCGCCGGCTGGCCTCGGGAGAAGCCCCGTTTCTCGGCGTTGTAGAGGTAGAGCCGGTTGTACTTGACGAGAAGGTCGTCGCCGAGCTTCCACCAGGCGTTGACGACCGTGGTGACGTTGTTGAGCCCGAACCCGTTCAGGAACTTCGTCGCCTCGACCGGCTTCTTTTTGTAGAGGGCCAGGGCCTGCTGGTCGATCTCCGGGATGCGGGTGATGAGTTCGCTTTCATACTTTGTCTGGGCCGCCGCGACGTCCTTGATGGCCTCGGAATAGGCGACCTGGACGTGGAAATCGGTGTAGTCGAAGGCCCAGCGGACCGAATCCCGGCTGAAGGTCCAGTGGTCGCCGACCATGAAGGACTTGGGGAGCTCGGTCATTCCGGCGTAGAGAGGCATGTAGCAGGACGTATCTTGGGAGCCGAAGGCGATCCAGACGATGCCGCCGATCGCGTCGGGCAGGCCGGCCCGACTCTGCGTGACCGTCGAGTACTCGGCTAGGCCATGGTCGATCACCCGCGTTCCCCGGTAGTAGTTGGGGTTCTTGAACGGACCGCCGCGGATACCCATGACCGGGTCGAAGGGCGTCCCGTAGCTCCGGTCCCGGGTCATATTCATGACGTCCTGGACGGAGATCTTGGCGTCGGGTTTGATCGAGAAGGGCAGGTCCATGTTCGGGGTCTCGGGCTTGAGCTTCTTGGACGGGGCAACGATGTCAAAGAAGCGCCACAACCTCTGGATACGGCCGTTGGTGCTGGCCGCGCTGCCCTCGTGGGGAGAGAAGGCCCGCTTCCAGTTGAACGGCTTGCCGCCCTTCGGATCGTAGTAGCCCATGTCGACAGCGAGCGACACGACATTCGGCGAGGCCATGAAAAAGTCCTTGTTGTCGAGGTCGATCTCGCCGATGCGTGATTCGTTGGGGCAGACGCTGACGTGATCGTCGGGGATGCGCTCCGCGCACCAGACGGCCCCGGGCTTGCCGCTTTCCGGCGTCCACAGCGGCCCTACGGGCATGATCTCGAACATCCAGACTTCTTTCGGGTCGGAGACGGCCAGCATCTCGCCGCCGTCGTGGAAGCCGTAGCCGTACTTCTCGGCCAGGGTTCCCATGACCTGGATGGCCTCGCGGGCGGTCGCGGACCTCTCCATGCCCAGCAGGGTGAGCATGGTCAGGTCGAGCTTGGCCGCGGGCGTCGAGTTTCCCATCTTCCGCTGGCAGCCGATGGTCGATTCGCCGATCGCGACCTGCTTCTCGTTCATGTAGCCGAACATGCCGTGGTGGTAGGCGTAGGTGTGGGGGACTTCGGGGATGTCGAGCCCGGCGGTGTCCTTCTTGTAGATGTCCCACTTCAGGCCTTCCGACGGCGGCCAGGTCTTATACTGCGAGATGTGGTAGATCTTCCGGGTCGAGCCGGGCTTGTGGTCGGCTGCCGGGACGTGACGCCAGGTCCAGTCGCACGTGCCGCAGTCGCAGGTGTGCGTGGTCATGACGGAGCCGTCCGTCGAGGCGTCCTTGCCGACGAGGATGGACGTGCAGCCTTCGTTGGCGAGGGCGAGGTCTTCGAAGCCGGCTTGGGCCTGGCTTCGAGCCGTCGTGATGAGGCCGGCCAGGACGACGGCCAGGACGAGCGTCCCACCGGCGGCCAGGAGTCGTTTTCTGTTCATGATGCCCTCCTCAGTAATGGGAATTCCGCTATCTCTTTTCCGGTTCCATCAGGACGTCGAAGGCCCTGACGGCCTTGTTCCACCACTCCGGGTTGGCCGTCGGGATGCGGCCGCCCCTCCTTTTCCCGGCGTCATAGAGGCCCAGGTGGTTGTATTTGAGCCAGAGGTCGTCGCCGAGCTTCCACCAGGCGCCGACGACGCTCGTCGCGTTGCTCAGGCTGAAGTCGGTGATAATGCGGACGCCCTCTTTGGGGCTTTTCTTATAGATCTCAGCCGCCCGGGCGTCGATCTCGGGGACGCGGTCTAGGGCGCCGTCCTCCCAGGTTTTCCGGGCCGCCTTGACGTCTTCGATGGTGGCGTTGTAGGCGACCTGGACGTGGAAGTCGACATAGTCGAAGGCCCAACGCGCGGAGTCCCGGTTGAGAACGAAGTGGTCGCCGATGCCGAAGGACTTGGGGATCTCGCTCGCCCCGGCATAGAACGGGACGTAGCAGGATGTGTCTTGGGCGCCGAGGGCGACCCAGACGATGCCGCCGATCGGGTCGGGAAGCCACGAGCGGCACTGGGTCAGGGTCGTATACTCGACGTTGGGGACGCTGATGAGGCGCGTGCCCTTGTAATAGTTCGGATTGCGGAACGGGCCGCCGCGGAGGCCCCGGACGGGGTCGAACGGAGTCCCCTGGGATTTGTCGCGGGTCAGGGCCATGACGTCCCGGACGGAAAGCTTGGCGTCGGGTTTGACCGAGAAGGGGAAGTCCATATTGGGAGTCTCGGGCTTGAACTTTTGGGACGGCGCGACGAGGTCGAAGAAGCGCCACATCCGGGAGCGGCGTCCTGCCGTGCTCACGGCGCTGCCGTCGGACGGCGAGTAGGCTCGTTTCCAGCTGAAGGGCTTACCGCTTTTCGGGTCGTAGAGCCCCGTCTCGACGGCGAAGGACACGGCGTGGGCCGAGGCCATGAAATAATCCGGGTTAGAGAGGTCGATCTCGCCGATCCTCGATTCGTTGGGGCAGACCGCAACGTGGTCGTCCGGGACGCGCTCCGCGGCCCAGACGGCCCCGGGTTTTCCGGACTTCGGCGTCCAGAGCGGGCCGACGGGTATGATCTCGAAGACCCAGACCTCCTTCGGGTCGGAGACGGCCAGCATCTCGCCGCCGTCGTGGTAGCCATAGCCGTATTCCTCGGCCAGCGTGCCCATGAGTTTGATGGCCTCGCGGGCCGTCCGGCACCGCTCCATGGCCAGGAGGGTCAGCATGGAGATATTGAGCGCCGGGGTCGGCGTCGGGTTGGAGAGCTTGCGGACGTTGCCAATCGTCGATTCGGCGATGGCCAATTGCTGATCGTTCATGTAGCCGAAGACGGCGTGGTGATAGCCGAAAGTATGGGACACCTGGGGGATCTCGACGCCTGTCGGGTCCTTGAGGACCATGGCCCACTTGCCTCCCTCGGAAGGCGGCCAGGTCCGGATCTGATCGATGTTGTAAAGCACTCTTTTTTCCGCAGGCCTATGGTCGGCGGCCGGGACGTGCCTCCAGGTGAAGTCGCAAACGCCGCAGTCGGCGGCGTGGGTGCTCATGACCGAGCCGTCGGTCGAGGCTCCGCGGCCGACCATGATGACCGTGCAGGCCTCCGACGCCTCGTCCAGGGCGGCGGGCGCGGTCGGGCTAGGCCCGAGGTCCAGGCTCAGCCCACCCGCGAAAAGGAGGACGGCGGCGACGGCCAGAATGCCAAGGGCCCTTTTCTTCTCGAACATCTTGAACACCTCCCGGGGCGGCTTGGCGGGCCGGTCCCCGTTAATTCATGACGACGGCGCCCGCCGCGGCCTTGGCCGGGTCGCCGAGATAGCGGCCGACGCCGTTCTTGACGACGTCCGCGTAGCGGGGGACACCCCTGACGACGATGGGCCGGGCCGCGGTTTTTTTGGAAAACTGACGGAATATCTCGAGAGACACGGACATGTGTTGCCCGACCCTCTTCTCGAGCGGCCAGCCGGTCTCGTCGTAGGGGACAAAGAGCTTTTTCTTCTTGGACAGGCTGAGCAGGAACGGGTCCTTGCCGTCGAGGAAGAGCCTCGTCGTCTTCGGTCCGGTGGGCTGGTCGAGGAAGGGGAGGGGCGCCTCGAGAAGGAAAGGCATGGCGTCCGAGTAGTCCCCGATCTCCCGGTGGGACAGGCCGCGGAAACCGGCCGGCGACGGCTCGACGTGGTTTTCGAATCCCTCCATGGCCTTGACCGTAAGCGAGGCCAGGATGGCGATCTTGACCGATTTTTCCGGGGCGACGATACAATTCGTCACCGGAAACATCGTCTCCGCGCCGTGGATGTCGATGGCCACGTCGATCCTCTCGCGGCGAATGAGCTCCATGGCCCCGAAGGTCACGCGCTCCATGAGCGGGCCGTCCGCCCGTCCCGGCCATGTCCGGTTGGTGTTGCGAACGTCGATGAAGGAGAGGAGCTGGCGGTCCGGGTAGTGGATGTAGACGTCCGGGTCGGGCCACTGGTCGAGCGGGGAGGCGTCCCGGTTGCCGAAGCGGAACCGGCGCGAGCCCCAGTCGGTCGGGACATCGAAATAGAGCGGGTAGCCGTCGCCCGGGCGCGTGTTGCGGCTGCCGCTGTTGTTGAAGAAGGGGATGATGTAGAGAGTTC
>Ga0268276_1003940_pt1 | contig 10933 bp, 11 predicted proteins | sample saktaG_4_FD_190145 | JGI IMG/M metagenome (GOLD analysis project Ga0268276, IMG submission 190145) | Saline water microbial communities from Sakinaw Lake, British Columbia, Canada - sak_2010_1_5_45m | ecosystem: Environmental > Aquatic > Non-marine Saline and Alkaline > Saline ...
TTTTCAGGTTTACCGCATTCATTCCGCCTTTTTCATTGATGGCTTTGGCAATTTCCCGCAATCCCTCAGCAGTAGCGATGGCGACTTTGCGGATTTCCTGGGCCCGGCCTTCGGCCTCATTGATGCGTTTCTGCATTTCACCTTCCGAACGGGCAATGGCTTCCTGTTTATCACCTTCAGCGCGATTAATTTTGGCCTGTTTGTCACCTTCGGATTCGGCAATTACAGCCCGTTTCTCACGTTCCGCCCGCATCTGTTTTTCCATGGCGTCCTTAATGCTCTGAGGTGGTGTGATATTCTTGACCTCGTAGCGGGTAACCTTCACGCCCCATGGATCCGAGGCCTTATCCACAGCTTCCACAATGACACTGTTGATAGTGTCGCGTTCTTCAAAGGTTTTATCCAAAGACAGTTTTCCGATAACACTACGCATAGTCGTCTGCGCCAGCTGCGTCGATGCAAACTGGTAATTATTGATACCGTAGGATGCCTTCATCGGATCAACACACTGCATATACAGAATACCGTCTACTTCCACGGAAATATTATCCTTGGTAATACAAACCTGTGGCGGCACATCGATTGCCTGTTCTTTTAATGTGTGTTTATACGCAACCTTATCTATAAACGGAATCAATATTTGAAATCCGGCTTCCAAAGTTTTATTGTATTTTCCCAGCCGTTCGATAATAATTGCGACCTTCTGCGGCACAACCCGAATTGTCCGGAAAAAGGCAATTAATACAAAAATGATAATACCGATTAAAATAATTGAAAACGGTGTCATGCTCTCCTCCTATTCGATTGATTTAACTTTTAATGTTATACTGTCTTTACCGACAATTTCCACGGTCTGCCCTTCGCCGATATCTTCATCGGCCTCGGCATCCCAGGCTGTCCCGTGAAACTCCACTTTGCCCTTCTTATTCTTACTGATAAGTTTGATAACTGTTGTCCTGTGGCCAATAAAGTCATCCACATCTGCAGCGGCTACATTCTTCTGTTTTTCAAAGCCCGTAAAGACTTTTGACAACTGTTTGCGTAATGCCAGCAACAGCACAACCGATGAAATGATAAAAATAAACAACTGCAGGTTGAGTGTTATTCCGGGAATAATCATGCACAGAATTGCCACTACCCAGGCCCCAATCCCAAAAAATGCAATAATGAGACCGGGCATCACAAATTCCGAAAGCATCAAGACCAGCCCCACAACGAACCAGATGATTTCGGGACTGAAAAATTCCTTTAATGTTTCCATACGCTTCCCCTTCTATAATTTTTAAAACTACGATAACGTACTTAATGCAATTAACAGCTGACCACTGTAGTAAAAGACTAAACTGACATGATTGGATTTAAATGACCACCTGAACCGGTTTACAGCCAGCATGAAATCCGATATGCAGAACAGGACCGCTCCGATGCTGATCAGCCAGATTTGCTGATTGCTGAAATTTATACTGAAGTGAGTCGCTATTGCCCGGTTCAGCATATAGGTGATAATCAGGATATAGACCAGAACAGAATATTTCATCGGTCCTAGTTTTGGATAGAGGTAAAAATACCCGATTGCGGCAATTATCGCTAAGGAGACAGTCATTCCAATCGGTGCAGGGTTCCCGCCGGCAAATTTAAAGAAAACGAGCGCGTATACCATATGCGCGACCAGGAACAGTATCAATCCAATGGGAAAAGCTTTTTGATTTTCCGACAACATTAGGGCAATATCACCACCGAATGAAAACAGCAACGCAACCAGGATCCACATCGAATAATTCAGAGACATATAATTACCGGTCACCAATGGAATTAGAACAACGACAATTACCAGGATCGTCGATATCGGTTTAAACAGGTATATCTGTTTCTTTTTCAACTGTATTTCAGCCCGAATCAACAAAAGGACTGTTACGATTAATACAGCAATTATCGTTTTTAAAATAATCACTATTCTAAACCCTGTTTTCCTCGTTATTCATAAATTTTACTCTTAACAACCCGGTCAACATCAACAGGTACTACAACAATTTCTATGCGGCGGTTTTTGGCTTTGCCTTCCCCGGTAGTATTCGTCTCAACGGGGTGAAATTCAGAGTATCCCGTTGCGGAAATAGCCTTCGGATCAAGTCCGTGTGATTCCACTAAAAACCGGACAACATTCGTCGCCCGGGCCGTTGACAATTCCCAATTCGAAGGATAGGTTTTCTTCAATCCCTTCCCAATCGGTACATTATCCGTATGGCCTTCGATCCTGATCTGCTGACCGGAGAGTTCCTGAAGAATCGCAGCCACTCTTGACAGAACATTTTTCCCTTCCGGCTTGATTTCCGCCTTGCCGGTGTCAAATAGGATTTGTTCAACGATATTTACCGACAGTTTATCCTGAAGTTGGGTGATCTGAATCTGGCCGTCCTGAATTTCATTTTCAAGGTTTGAAACCAGATTATCATAGGTCGATTCCATATTTTTTATAGATTCTTCCTTCTCCTTTAAAACATCGTCGATATGCTTCTGGAGTTTGGCGACATCATTGCGCAGTTTTTGAATCTCTAGCTCTTTTTGAGCCAGTTGATCTTCGTAATCAGTTTTACAGCTGGTTAATCCGGCAATGATCTGGTCCTTTTCAGAATCCCGGGCATTAATGACGTCCTGAAGTTGGGCATTGTTGGACTGGATATCCTCTAATCTGGATTTCAAAGAATGAATCTCCAACTCTAAGTCCGATTTCTCATTCAGTAAACTGTCGATTTTGGATTTCGACTGTTTCAGCATATCGCTTAATTCGACGGCCTTTTTCCCCAATAATTTAACCTCCTGTCGATACTTATCGGCTTCACCCTGCAGGATATTGTGTTTACCAGTCGAGACACACGCTGACATCCCAAAACATAAAATAACAAGCAAAACTAAACTAATTTTCCTCATCTCACTCCCTACCTCTCTGATGATTTTAGACATCATAAATGTTATAAAACAGAAATCTTGTTTTGGTTTGTATATGCTGGTAAGACTGTCACGGCAAGAGTGAATTTCCATAAATTTATACAATATGAAAAGAAAAAACCTGTAGAATCTCAGAGTTATCTAACCTGAATTATTCACCGAAGAGTACGCTAAGATCGCTCCGAAGGAGATCCTGCGGATCAGAGAATTATTAATAACAATAAGTTAAATCACTAATATGGAGAGAATGAACATTACAGAAACAAATCAAATAATTACCTCTGCGTCCTCTGTGAACTCAGCAGTTTATGAATTAAGCCGGCTAAAGTTCCACTTTATTAAAAATGTTATCCAGGTCACAGGAGAAAAGTTGATATCCCGATTGTGACAACGATTTTAGATGTTGTTATACTCTAACGGCTTGTGTATTTTAACCATGCTTTGTGATAAAGGAGATTTAATTATGAAAAGAATTTATCGTTCAAAAACCGATGTAAAACTGGCCGGAATTTGTGGTGGCTTGGGTGAAATGTTCAATGTGGATCCTACTGTCGTTCGCCTTCTGATGATTTTTGCCACCATTGCTACCGGCGTAGCACCGCTGCTGATTACCTATGTTATCGGCTGGCTGATCATCCCGGAAGGCAAACCCGAATAATTCATGCTCGGAACATTTGTCAATGTCGGGACAGTCCTGCTGGGCAGTGCTATTGGCCTGGTTCTGCATCAACGCTTACCGGAAAAGATTACTAAAACCGTATTCCAGGGAATTGGTCTGTTTACGCTGTTCCTTGGTTTTACAATGGCGGCTAAAACCTCCAATTACCTGATCATGATTTTCAGTATTGTGCTTGGGGCAATTATCGGTCAGCTGCTGTCGATCGACACCGCTCTGGATAAATTCAGCAACCGACTTAAAACGAAGGTCGGTTCCAAAAATGACAAATTTTCCGAAGGATTGATGACTGCCTTTCTGCTTTTCTGTATGGGGTCCATGACTATTTTAGGCGCATTTGAAGAAGGATTAGGCAATCCTCCGAACCTGCTCTACGCCAAATCCATGCTGGACGGTTTTTCATCCATCGCGCTCTCTGCCGCTTTGGGAATCGGCGTCATTTTCTCGACGATTCCACTATTGATTTATCAGGGCGGATTAACCCTGTTCGCCAGCTGGCTGGGAGAATTTTTCAGTGAAGTAGTCATTAATGAAATGTCGGCAGTGGGCGGTTTAATGCTGATCGGACTCGGCATCAATATTCTGGAAATTAAAACTATCAAAGTGATCAATATGCTTCCGGGTCTGATTGTTGCCGTCATCCTTGCTACTATTTTTCTTTGAAAGAATCAATCCAGATAAAATACTTCAACCCAGATAAACTCATGCATTTTCAATTTTATAATCATCAATTAATAGCCATTACTCTGATCGCTTGCTTTTTATCGGGCTGCAACCGGTATTATTCCAATGTCCATCCGATAAATATTAGCCAGCTGGCCGACAGCGAATTATCTGAAAAAATAGAAGCGGATATTCAATTAATGAGGATTATTGAACAAAGCCTTATTCGAGTTCAGGAACAGGAAAAACAATACTTCTCTGCCTCTCAATCCGAAAAACCGGTGCTATTAAATTATAAGCAACGCCAGGAAATAAGGGATATCTGGATTCAGTATCTCGACCAGGTTTTTATTCTGACCAAATTAATGCTCGAATATCTCGATTATCATGAATTGCTCCCATCATATCAAAACGATGCTTTTATGATTGGATTTGGGTCGTATTTAATGCTGGTCTCATCGGGATTGGATTTTATCGAAAAGACCGCTTTCATCGCCCCTTATGAAGTATTATTGGACGAACCGATTCCGGAATATGATATTCCCAGAGGATTATATACAAAATTTAAATGGCAAATATTAAACCTGAATGAGTATTTCAAGATCGATGAGGACTATCAAAAATGTAAAATCCTCATTGCAAAATTATCAGCAGGTTCGGAGCAGTCATCGACCAGTCCATTGTTCCGGATAATCGAATCCCATTATTCTCAATCTCAAAAAATCCTGAAATCGAAACGGATGTCTCTGGTATTTGCCAATTATATGGATTCCATCAAAGACAATTCCCTTGAAATGGTCTTTCCGATTCAAAAAGGCGTTGCCCTGTTTATGGCACACACCCGATTTACCACCCGGAGAGACGGTTTTATATCCAATCGGCAATGCCGGCAATTCATCCAAAAGGCAGAGCCCGGAGACATTATCCTGGAGCGCGGTGAATGGCGCATGACGAACCTTGGCATTCCCGGTTTCTGGCCGCATTCAGCCTTATATCTTGGCAGCCCGTCAGAGCTGGAAGTCTGGAGCGACACGGAGGAAATTACCGGTTTTTACCAAAGCAAAGATCCCGATTGTAACGGATTTACGGACTACATTAAGCGAAATTACGAGAAAGCATATTCAGCCTATATCCTTGGTGAGGATGATGAAGAGAACCGGATTATTGAGGGTTTAAAAGAGGGGATTGTTTTTCATTCAGTTCCCGGATCCGTCGGAAAAGCCGATCATGCCGCCTGTCTGCGCCCCCGCCTGTCCAAACTCGATAAAGCCCGGGCAATCGAAACCGCTTTCCAGTACTGGGGACGCGGTTATGATTATGCATTCAGTCTGCTCTCGGATAATGAATTGGTCTGTTCCGAACTCATTTACAAATCCTACGAACCGGCTGCCGATAAAGCGGGATTGCGCTTTGATTTTTCCGAAATTGCCGGAATCGTTACTCTGCCGGCCAATAATATTGCGGCACAGTTCGATCGGGAATACGGTACCAATTCTGCCCAATTGGATTTTGTTCTCTACTATGCCTGCGATGTCCGACGGAAAAAATCACTTCCTGATGATGTGGATTCATTCCGTGAATCCCATAAGAAGCCGCGTTGGAGTTTCTATATTTTCTATAATTAAAAACCCCCGTGATTCAAGAACAGATGTGAATATTCCGGCATATTTTTAAAAAAGCAAATCTGCCCTTTATCAGGTGAGAAATCGACTAAGATAGAAGCAAACGCCTGGATTTTTTTCTACTATAAGCAATGAGCCATAAGCCGGACACTACTATAGCGCTCCGTTCTAAAACATCCCGGTAATATTTCCATCGTCATCAATATCCACATGCTCCGCCGCCGGTACTTTCGGCAGGCCGGGCATTAGCATCATTTCCCCGGTAATCGGCACCAGGAAACCGGCCCCCGACGAAATCTGCACATCTCTGACCGTCACCAGAAAATCCTTGGGCCGTCCCAGCAACTCGGGATTATCCGAGAGTGATTTTTGAGTCTTGGCGATACAAACCGGCAATTTCTCAAGACCAAGTTTATTGATTTTCGCGATGGCTTTCCGGGCGTCTTTGGTAAAATCCACGGCATGAGACCCATATATTTTTTTACAAACAGTATCAACCTTTTCCTCAATTGACGACTCAATTTTATACAAGGGCTGATAGAGCTCGTCATGGTTACTGATTTCCACCACCTTCCGGGCCAGTTCCACCGCACCTTCACTACCCCGGCTGGCGGAATCAATGACCGCATGTTCAACGCCACGGCCATCAAGAACATGCTGAACGACCTCAATTTCCTCGGCTGTATCGGAATCAAATTTGTTGATCGCCACCACCGCCGGAACCTTAAAATGACAAATATTCTGAATGTGTTTGAGCAAATTGGGTATACCACGTTTTACCGCTGCCGGATCGGATTCATTGAGCTCTTTCAGATTTTTCCCGCCGTGCATTTTCAATGCCCGGATCGTGGCCACCAGAACGACCGCTTTGGGATTCAAGCCGGATTTCCGGGCGACGATATCAAAGAATTTTTCCGCTCCCAGGTCAAATCCGAATCCAGCTTCCGTGATCACATAATCCGTCAGCTTCAGCGCCATTTTCATGGATAGAATGCTACAAGTCCCCTGGGCAATATTCGCAAAAGGACCGCCATGAACAAACGCCGGTGTACCGTCACTGGTCTGAACAAGGTTTGGTTTCAGGGCATCTTTCAGCAAAGCGGCAACAGCGCCGGTGATATTCAGTTGCTTCAGATAAACCGGCTCATTAGCATAGGTATATCCCAGAAAAATATTACCGATTCGTTCCTTCAGGTCAGCATAGGATTCCGACAGTCCCAAAATCGCCATGATCTCTGAAGATGCAGTAATACTAAAATTGGTTTCTCTGGGAAACCCATTCTTCTTCCCGCCCAACCCGATGACGATTTCCCGCAACGAACGATCATTCATGTCCATGACCCGGTTCCAGACAACCTGGCGCGGATCCAGATGCGGCTCCTTTTGCCGGAACAGGTGATTGTCCACAACCGCCGAAATAAGGTTGTGTGCAGCAGATACCGCGTGTATATCTCCGGTAAAGTGCATATTGATATCATCAATGGGATGCACCTGGGTCTTGCCGCCGCCGGTGGCGCCGCCCTTCATACCAAACAGCGGCCCCAAAGATGGTTCCCGCAGAGTCACGATGGACTTTTTACCAATCCGGTTCAAGCCCATGGATAAACCAATCGATGTAGTGGTTTTGCCCTCACCCGCCGGAGTTGGCGTAATCGCCGAAACTAAAATCAGGGTCCCATCCTTCTTATCCCTGAGTTTCTGATAAGTGCTCAGTTTCAATTTCGCTTTATATTCACCAAAATATTCAACTTCGGAATCCGTCAGGCCAATCTCAGTGACGATTTCCCGGATCGGGCGTAATTGGTTCATGGTATCCCCCTGCTAATTGCTTATTTAAATTCGTTTAAATATACAAAATCCTCCACATTTAATCGAGGCGGACGTTGCGGTTCCTGGAGTTGGTGTTTTTCCGAAAGTTCGGGATCGATGGCATCCAGCTGTTTCCCGATCGCAATCAGCGTAATCAACTGCATATCATCGGGAATATTTATAACTTCCTGTGCTTTATCGGGATTGAAACCGGCCATGGGATGCGTAACCAGTCCAAGATCCGTCGCTTTTAACATCAGGTGCGCCGTAGCCATCCCTGTGTCAAACTGATAATACTCCCTGTCCTTGATAACACAGTCCAGTTCCTTTTTACTGAAAACAGCAATAATCAACGATGCCTTTTTAGCCCAATAATTTCCCGGCGCCAGGGATTCAAAGAGTGTCTGTAAGCGGTCGGGTTCATAGACAAACACAAAACGCCAGGGTTGCGTATTATTACATGATGGTGCCAGACCGGCCGCTTTTGCCAGTTCATTTACTAAATCATCGGTAATTCCCAATTTACCGAGAGTTCTGATGGCCCGCCTGTTTTGAAAAACCTGATCCAGTTCCATAGTATTTCCTCTTTACTTTTGATAGTCTTGAATCTCGCACATGACATCATTAGCATGACCATCCACTTTCACTTTATCCCAAACCTTTTCGATTTTTCCACCCGGATTGATCAAGTAGGTCGAGCGAACGATGCCAAAATACTTCCGGCCGTACATGTATTTTTCCTGCCAAACGCCATATTTTCCCAGCACCTCATGATCGGGATCGGCCAACAGATCAACCTTTAAATCGTGTTTTTTAATAAAACTCTGGTGGCTGCTCACCGAATCCGGGCTAATTCCGAAGACCTGGGCGTTTATTTTCTTATACTCATTCAGGTATTCCGTAAAATCAATTGCCTCTTTTGTACAACCGCCGGTATTGTCTTTCGGGTAAAAATACAAAACCACCCACTGACCACGATAGTCATTAAGTGTGACCTCAATATTGTCCTGATTCATCAATGTAAAATCCGGGGCTATGTTTCCAACTACTAACATGATTATTTCTCCTTAAATATTAATAAATTTCAGTTACCTCTTTGATAGAAAATGAAAACCGATGGTTACAGTCGGGATAGAATTCCATTGGTTTCATGATACGGAGATTTTATTCAGTCATTGCATGCCTGGTCACTTCCATTAATTGATTAATATCACAATATCCAACTATCATTTAAGAAATATCCGGCAAACTGTCAACCTTCAATCCGGAAAATAGTCTTATAAGCGTTGATAATATTTTGATTGACACTATCGATTTTAGATATATTTTAGTACTTTATCACACTTATTACTGAAAAATGGAGATTGAAAATGCTTAAAAATATCCTGCAATACTCAATGACAATAATCCTGATGTTATCCGGACCGGTTTCAGCCCAAAACAAATCTCTGGTTATTATGGATTTCGAGGCAAATGGAATACCGCCTGAAGAGGCCAAAGTCTTCACGGAACATTTACAGGTTGAACTGTTTAACCGTGATCTGTTCACAATTCTTGAAATGCCCGACGTTCAAAAAAAACTTGCAGAGCGTGACTTCTCCCTGGCAAAATGCTCAAGTGCCCCCTGCCTGACTGAAGCCGGTAAATTGTCAGGAACCGATTTGATCATCGGCGGTTCAATAACAAAAATTGAAGATAATTTTTCAGTCACAGTCCGTATGATTGATGTCAAAAACGGAGATGTCGTGAAGATGTTTATCTATCAACACTCCGGCAACATTATTTCATTGTTATCGGATGGTGTTGTGACAATAACGGACAAATTATCCGAACCGAATAAAAAACCAGAAGAAAAACCCCTCATTGCCCAAACGAGTAAAACGGCTACCAATAATTCCCTTTCTTCTCCTAAAATAGTAGCCAATCCCGGTGGTATCGGGCCGGCTCTGGCCAGTTGTCTGATCGGCCCCCGTGTCGGATTGGAAATGAATGAGGGGAATGATGAAATCCATTTAAGTGAGTGGATCGCATTGGGCGGACTAGTCGTAGGAGGATCTGCAAAATGGCCATTTACAATCGCTGGAAATATGATTTCAAACGGAACAAGAGCTTATATGGCCTATGATCGCGGTGGCATAAATAACAGTTTTGAAGGCGCCCTGGCGAGTTTTTTTCTGGGTCCAAGGGTCGGAAATGAATTGCATTATAGAAAAATTCGAACAAATGAATGGCTCCAACTGTGTTGCATTGGCAAAATATTGATTACCGTAGAAGCGTATGAGGGTAAAACAATGACTGAAATTGAAATTGAAGAGGGATTGCGTAAATAAAGGATCATTAACAGGTTTTATTTGATCAAATCCATTATTTTTCTGCTGGGAATACTCCTTTATTCCGGAGAGATTTACGCTTCAGAGTGCAAATCTTCCGGCAATTTTTTTTCTATCAGAGCGCTCGGCTTGACCCGTCATATCGTTGATGTCACGTACAATGCCGAGTATTTTCCCTTAAAATTGGATCGGAATGCCGTCAACATTTTCAATCCGGGTATACTGATAGGAATCGATAAACCCCTGAATGAAAAGGATTTGTTCTGGCGCACCGTGCAGGCGATTTATATCGATTGTGCTATACAACCGGCTGTCTATGTCGGTACAATGCTTTTTAAACAACCAATGTTTAAGTATCAATATGTTTCTCTTGGTTTTGGTTTTGGTTTTGGTATGAACATAAGACACAGTTGGTCCAGGTACGGCGAACCGGGCATTCAAACACGGCTTCTAAAAAACTGGGGCATAATGGAAGGAATTATTGGCCCGTACAGTGAAATTGAATTAGCCTTTAAGATAAATAACCGGAAACAGCTTGTTCTAAATTTCGTACCGGCTTATCCGGCCTTGGTATTCCTGACCATCGGATATAGAATTAGCGCATAACATTTAAAGACAATTTTAAAAATATTATTGGTATTTACATTTCAATTACAGATATTTAAGCGTGAGTTAAACACAAACAGAAAGAGGGAGTTCAAATGAAGAAAAGTGTAATCTGTGCAATCGTCATAATGACTTTATTTGCCAGTTCTTTTGCGTACGCAGGAGAGGGCGGTTTCGCACCCTGTCTGGCCAGCTGTCTTATCGGACCACGGGTCGGTCTGGAAATGAATGAAGGCAAACAGATTGAGACAAGTGAATGGATTATGTTAGGTGGTCAGGTC
>Ga0268276_1003941_pt1 | contig 10932 bp, 8 predicted proteins | sample saktaG_4_FD_190145 | JGI IMG/M metagenome (GOLD analysis project Ga0268276, IMG submission 190145) | Saline water microbial communities from Sakinaw Lake, British Columbia, Canada - sak_2010_1_5_45m | ecosystem: Environmental > Aquatic > Non-marine Saline and Alkaline > Saline ...
TTCCAACTTGATACCTTCTTGGGTGCTTAGTTGTTCTCTAATAAAACTGGGCGAATCGGTATCCCCATAAAAATCATATTTGAAATCATTTCGTTCGAGAATATATCTAGTATTTATAAAACCAAGAATTTTGGCAACATTTGTTTGTTTCGATTCGTATATGTTATCCACTGAACTCGTATAGATTGTTTCTACAGAATTGGGGGGAGCCATGCCTTCCCCATATTGTCTCATAAGGACCCCTTTGTTGAAAATCATCGGGGTCACGTCCCCTATTGAGGCGTAACCCCAATTATATACACCAACTCTATCGTCTGGCAGAAGAAGAATGTTGAACTTTTCATCCTGTCTATTGACCCAGTTTGCAGACTCAAAGAGATAGGTAGGGATTGTCTTATGCTGATATCCAATATTGAAGTACTCATGATAACCGTAGTCCCCTTCTGAACTCGGAAAAGTCTTGCCTGTGATAAAAGGCCACATATAGAAGAAATTCAGCAAGACAATTGACGTGATAAGTAGTGGCGGAGCATATTTCTGAAGCGTAATTAACTTACGACGTCTAAGACTCTGCGCAAGCCAATCATAGACTTTAGAACAGGTGATACCAATTAGAACCGAAAAACCTATTACGTACAGAATAGTAAACTTCTGCCATGGAGCCCTATATATCCAAAAACCCGGTATGTTATCATATAGCCACATGAATACCGCGGTAAACGGCGGATGTGTACCCATACCCATCATGATTCCGACTGCACTGATAATGGCAAAAAACAATGCGAATTTATCTTTTCGAAACAAGGCGGAAAAAGCCAAAATGGGAAATAGAAACCCCAATGCTATTAGGAAAACATTGGTCTGATATTGGCTAAACCATGGGCTGTACGGTTGCCCACCCCAACTGTCAAACCAAGTTACGTCTCCCTGAAACCGGAACACGTTTACGAAGTTAGTGATATGGCTCGTCCAATCCACGAGAAATGCAGTTTTAAACACGTCTTGGCCGGTCTGCTCGTTGAGATAGCCGGATTGAACGGCGAAATTACATACGGGAATTAGCCAAAACGCGGAGCATAGGATAAAGACAAAAAGGATTAACATCAATCTTGAAAATGACAAAACCCATTCCCTCGCCTTTTTTCTCTCAATGATATGGTGGAATATAAAATAGGTAAAAACTATAATGAGGAGCGTGCCAATGAATGGCGGTTGAAGACCAATTGGAGCACTAAGCAGAGTGACGCAGCTCAACACCAATAGATCCCTGGGTAGATTAATCTCATTTCTGAACCATCTTATGAGCATACCCAAGATGACAGGTGTGATTATAAGTGCACTTGCTCCCAGTTCTAGACGAGGCCAAATATAAGCCTGGTAAAAATTGAACATGAAGAACAAGGCTGCCACTGTACTGGCTACCCGTGTCCAACGGTTCCCTCTCGAGATCTGTGATACCAAGAAATACATTGAGAAGCCGGGCAGTATGAACAATGCAACATAACTCAGTCTCTCAGTTGTTGGCAAATCAAATACCTGACTAAATGCGGCCTCTAACCCGGAATGAAGAATTGTTGAGAAGTTCAATGATCTATCAGTACCCGAGAGAAAGGTATAGTCCCAAGCATATAGTCTATCAAAGAACCTTTTTAAGGGGTCTAATCCGAAGTTAGCGTCAGGATCCAGTATTAGAGAACCCGGCTTGAACCACAGCAACGGCGTCATTCCTAGTAAAAACAATAATAACATTTCGGGAATTCTATTATTCACGAGTCTGGTAAGTAGTCTGCGCACCTTAAACCTCTACTCCGCTTCGGGAATTGTGTTTGGCACCAAAGTTACGTTAACCATAGAAAATCGGGGCTGAATATTATGTCATTGGTTCTATTTTTGTGGTATATCCCCCTTTTTAATCTTTCTGATTTTTACGGTAAGAAAAGCACAATGCCTAGGATCAAGTTTTGCTAGTATTCTTGAGGTCAGGGCAGGTAATGGATAATACCCAGCCCCGAGAATGTTTTCAACAGTTAGACCATATAGCGGAAACAGATCTCGTAGACCAGCGTAGGAAAGTACTCGAACATGATGATATGTCTCATATTTACTCAGGCCAGAGAAACGTTCGTCAGAGGCATGAAGAGTAAGTGGGTTGCCTATTGTTTTGCCAAATGCAATATTGGTTAATGAAAAAGGCTGAAAACCGAAAAGCAAGGCAAAAATATTATGCCAGCTTGATAGATTCTCAGTAGAGACTATAGCATAGCCTCCCGGCTTCAGAACCCTGTGAATCTCGCTAATAAAAGAATTAAGGTTGAGGATATGCTCTATTACCTGGTTGGAATGAACGACGTCGACAGAATTGTCTTCAAATGGGAAAGGGTTGTTAAGATCCGCTTCTATTACCCTGATGCTCCGTGCCATCGCTTGCTCGTATCTCTTAGGTACCACATCTATTCCGTAAACCACATTCGTTCCGACCCTCCGAGCTATCTCTACGGTAAACTCTCCTGTGTCACAACCGCAATCTAGTAATACTGCGCCAGAATGTGACTCCAATAACCTATAGATGTTGTTCTTGTTATCGTTTTCGGCGTTACTCCATAAATACTGATAATATCGTCTCAGCAATTGGACCAACCTTATTCCCTAAATTATTTGACGGGGCAACTCCCTAGAACTTCTGTTACTCGACTCCCTTTAATAACTCCTTAAAGATCTCTATGATTAGTATATAGGTTCCAGCCGTCAACCCGTCCCCTTCGCTGCAGTCAATACGGGTGGTCTTTCATTTTAAATTATGTAGATTGTCGAATTTGGCTATAAATAAATTGAATTTAATCATAATTCTCTGCCAATAATCAAATACCCTGATGTCTATATTCATTTCATTCTTCGCACGTCTCCTCGAACGCTCTAGTATATACTTTATCCCAGCTCAGATTAGAGGTAAATTCCTTGGCATTCTTGCTGCATTGTATATAGAAATCGTTATTCTGTAAAAGTTTGACAACCGCATTTGTTAACTCCTCCTTCGTGTATCCGATTACAATGCCCATTGATCTTCGTTCAATTTCTTCTGCTATCCACGGAACTCGCGTGATAACCACGGGTAATCCACAAGCAAGATACTCTTTTGGCTTTGTTGGATCAGCGTAATAAGTGATGCTATCCGAGTCATCTAAGTAGGTAGCTAGGGCAATCCCACAGGATGGCAGATACTCGAACAATTTGTCGTGGTCCATAGCACCAAGGAATTTTACATAATTACTCAGACCCTGTACTTCGCACATTTTTTTCAACGCTTGTTCATGAGGACCAGTGCCAATAATCTCGAGTATTACCTCTGGCACTTTTTGCTTAATGGCTTTCATTGATCCAATGGCTAAATCAACGCCTTTGGATTTGGTTAAATGGCTTACAAAGACTAGCTTGTGCCTATCTCTTTCCCCATCCGCGAAACGGCCTATCTTTTCAAGCTCAATACCGACAGGGACTACCAGGTTCTTCGCTGTGCTAACGCCCTGTTTTCTCCTGACTTCTGCAATCCTTTCCGAGATGTTCCAAACGTAATCAGAATGTCTCACGCAGAATCCATCTAGGGAGTGGTACAAGATATTTACAAAGGTATTTCGGAAGCGTTTCGGTGTATAATCAATCACATAAAAAATAACCTTATTTGCCATCCCTAATTTACGGAGGACAATTCCGGTAAAAGCATTAAGATTGTCGATACCTACGTAGATGTCAAATCGCCTTCTACTTCTGAGAATCCAATACAGAGTTAGGACGATGTGTTGAACATAAGACAGTACTTCGGAAAACTTTATGTTTCTCCAGTACAATGATTCCCGGCATTCTCCCTTGGAATGAACTATATACGCCGAGTTTGAAACAGAGGAATAGGAAAATGGATGGAGGATGGATACAAACTCATCAGTCCTACTAGTTAAATAATTGTTCAAAGCTTGTACGGGGCCATACACTTCTGTTATATGACCAACTATTACCACTCTCTTACCGACTAGTCCGCATATAGGCACTGCCATATCGTTATCCAGGGAATAAACTTTTGTTCTTTGCAACCCATTCTATCAGTTTGCTAATGCCATCTCTTGGGCTAATTTTTGGTTCCCAAGCCAACTCTCGCTTGGCTTTTGCTATGTCAGAAATATAAACTTTCTGGTCGCTCGGTCTCCACTGGCTAAAGTTAATGGCACTCCTCTTACCAGTTTGCTCCTCTAATAACTCTAAGAGTTCAAGCAAAGATATGGTGTTGAGAAAGCCCCCACCCATATTAAATACTGCGTGATCTAAATTGCTAGAGATAAACGAATCGAAGGCACTTACCAGGTCTGTAACATACAGAATATCCCTAACTTGCTTTCCGTCGCCATAAATTGTGATTGCCTTGCCCAAGATAGTAGCGATGACGAACCAAGCAACCCACCCCTGATCCTCGACGCCGAATTGTCGTATTCCATAAATACATGACATCCGGAAGACGCCTGTTTTTAATCCATATAAATATCCATAATCTTGAACATAGAGGTCACCACTAAGTTTGGAGCAGCCATAAGGGGTGTGCTCGCAGGCATCGATAGAAAAGGATTCTGACACTCCATTCTTGAATTGTTTTTCAAATGTATATCTGGTTCCCCTATCGATAACCCCAACTTTATTCACATTCTCTCCATAGACCTTGTTTGTAGAGCAATATATAACTGCGGGTTTACTCCCTGATAATCTAGCAGCCTCTAGAATATTGAAGGTGCCCAAGGTATTAGTCTCGAAATCAGTTTTTGGGTCTACCATAGAGGTAGTAACTGCCGTTTGAGCAGCGGTATGGATTATAACGTCAACACCATTGACGACCTCTTTCAAACTAGCCATATTTCTGATGTCCCCATGGACTAATCGCACATTAGGGAAAGCCTTTAGGTAATTCCAATTGTATGTAGTATCGATTGAATTACCTAAGAGGGTTGCCCGCGAAAGGTTATCATAGCAGATAACATCATCCCCTTTCTGAGCATAATATTGAGTAACGTGCGAACCAATGAACCCTGCTCCGCCAGTGACCAAGATTTTCATTTCTCTATTAACCCCCTTTCGCTTAGCTCTTTTTGCGCCTGTTCTGTCCTATCAATAGCCTTGACATCATCTGCCCAAGAGATCAGTTCACTCATCCCCTGCTCAAAAGTGATCATGGGCTTGAAGCCTATTCCTTTTATCTTGGAAATATCAGCGTAGCAATGTCTTATGTCTCCAGACCTATATTTGTTCACTATTGTCGGTTTAAGAACCTTGCCATATGATTCGATCAGTATCTCAGCAATCTCTAATATAGTTCTTGGCTTGCCTGTCCCCACATTGAAGACTTGGTAATCAGCTTCAGCTCTATCCATCACTAACAGATTAGCTTGAACAATGTCCCGAACGTGTATAAAGTCTCTCGACTGTAAACCGTCCTCAAATATCATGGGTGAGTTATTGTTTTTAATTCTGGAGGAGAAAATCGCAGCAACACCGGTATAAGGGTTATTCAAGCTTTGTCTCGATCCATAAATATTAAAATATCTTAAAGCTACAGTTGGTAAACCATGAGATTTACCAACTGTCAGACACATTTCCTCCTGATCTCTCTTTGTTATAGCATATACGGAGGTGGGGCATAATTGCTTTTCTTCGGGTGTCGGCATTGGCTGGACTGTTTTGTTGCAGTGTGGACATCTTATTTCCCATCCTTTATTTATTAGCTGATCCTTTGTTCTTAACTTTGGATAAACGATCCCGCACTCATCACATTGGTAACATCCTTCACCATAGATTGACATAGAGGAAGCAACAATCAATTTTCTAACATCGTGACTTTCATTCACTAGGATATCCAAAAGCTTTGCTGTACCCATTATGTTGGTATTAACATACCGTTCAATTTCATACATTGATTGCCCCACTCCAACAGTGGCCGCTTGATGAAATATTACCTCAATACCAGTAAGTGCTTCCCTTACTTCTTCTTTCTCTTTTATGTTTCCGAATATGTACTGCACATTTGGATTTAGATAACTCGGAATCCTTCCTTCATGAACTTGATATTCTAAATTATCTATTACTCTAACCTCATGTCCCCTGCTTGTTAATTCATCGACGAGATGTGAACCAATAAAGCCACATCCCCCAGTGACTAGAACTTTCATTATTACCTCCTTAATTTTGTTCTCTTATGCCTAAGTTTTATTCTTGATTATTTTTCTCGGCTAGCGCAATATTATAACTTAGGTAGTTTCTAACTAAAGGTACATGTTCTAACATGTCCTCTACTTGGTTAAATAATCCCAGAGCTGATATCGCTACAGTTGGTAACACATGAGCTTCCACGCAAAGAAAAGAGGCATCCCCAAAAGAATCTTGCATGAGCTTCTTAAAATAAGGCTGTGTAAAGTGTTGATGTTTTTTGAGTAGAGTCATGTGCAGGTAGAGAATTGGGTTATAACGGTTTGCTTCTAAAACAAGCACCTTCCCACCCCTTTTGGCAACCCGTTTCATTTCTTCTATCGCTTTTTTATGATATTCAATATGATGTAGTGCATCCTTGGCAAAGACAATATCAAAGTAATTATCAGGCAATGGTAAATGACAAGCGTCGGCGGTCAGTAATCTGACGTTTGCTTTAGCGATATCAGCCCAATCAGATTGGGGTTCAATGTCAATACCTATCACCTCATTACACTCATCAGCGAATATGGCACAATCACCACCATCACCACAACCAACATCAAGCACTTTTTGTGAATTGTCTAGCTCAATACGCGCTTTTTGTAATAGCCTAAGCCGCCAGTCTAATACATTTTTCTTCAATGCCCCTCCTTGAAAGCTCGGAAAATGCCAAGTTAAATATTTTGTGCTGCCCAGTTAAAAACTACAGTTATTACCCTTCCTGGCATTTTGAGTAAAACTCATTATTCTGCAACAGTTTAATCATTGCATCGCTCAGTCTGTTCTCAAGAATAGTTTATGCTACGTAGCTTGGTCTCTTCAATCTCACCTGCTATCCAGAGAACTCCTATGATATCCACTGTTATATTTATCCTACCCATTTCTTTCCGTCCTCTGGCTTTGCTCCGAAGGCATTACCCAACATCCACCAGTGCCCTATTATATCAGCCATTTTTCGATTTGAGATATGTGATAGCTACCATAAACCTTAACGAGTACATACCGATTGTCAGTAGCGGATGCCTTATCAGTCTTTTCCACTTTCCATTCTTAATGAATACTCCAAACAATCTGTAGCGTGCGCCTAATTGTTTTTTAATAATCGGGTCATCCTTACCCCACTTTCCTATGTATCCGTCAAAAGACTTGGAATAGTAGCCCTTTTTACATAAATATTTCTTAAGATTGAATTCCCCCTCATTATGATATAAAGGGGACATTATAATACCAACATCCCCAGTTTCTTTAATGCGCCGATCAAAATCCCAGTCCTCCGGCCCAGGAGTTAATTTATCATCAAAGCCTTTGACCTCTAAAAACTTATCCCTTTTAATAAACCTGACTGCATCAATGCATGATGCATTGTAAAAACTTCTTTCAAAGTCCCTTACCTTTATCCAGGATCCATCACCTATAATTTTTTCCGGTATATATAATGCAATGTAATCCTCATCCTCACATTTTGCTACGCATTCAGCTATAACTTCCTTGGATAGAATCATATCGGCATCAAGGTACAGGATATATTTGCCCCTTGCTTCCTGAGCACCGTGATTTCTCTGAGCGGCTCTCTCTGGGCCCTTAAGACAAACCTTTTCCGTATAACTCTTGGCAATCTTGGCCGTATCATCCGTGGAGTTGTTATCCACCACTATGATCTCCAATGCGGACGAGGGGTAGCTTTGTTCTTCTACTGACTTAAGGCAACTACCGATATTCCGCGCCTCATTTTTTGTGGTAATAATAACTGAAACCAGCGGTGATTTTCCCATGCTAAGAACCTCGGTCGGTGGAGTAGAAGTCTTTATACCACACTACGGTTTTCTCCAGCCCGTCCTCTATTCCTATCTCTGGCCCATAGCCAAGTAGCTCTTTTGCTTTGGTTATATCCGCTTCAAACCTCCAGACCTCCCCCGGACGGCTTTCCTCAATGGCAATTTCATTCTTTGCCTTAAGTAGCTTTCTTATGCTTTGAGCCACACTCACCAAGCCTACCCCTTTCCCATAGGCTATATTAATGGTAGTTCCCTTCGCATTATCAAACTGGTCTATCATTTTAGTAATGCCATCAATGGTATCATCAATATAGGTAAAATCGAGGAATTTCTTCTCGCCGAAAACTATCAGTTTGTTGCCCCTTAGCGTCTGCCTGATCCACAGCGGGATTACCCTATCGGAGTCATCATACATACCGTAGACATTGGAAAATCTGGCGATGATAAAGTCTATCCCATAGACCTCATTGTAGGCATGAATCTGGGCTTCACCACTTACCTTTGAAGCCGAGTATGGGCTTTCACAGTTCTCAATCCTCGCCATATCCTCAGTTATCCTTCCCTGCACGGCCATATTGCCGTAGGTCTCTCTGGAGGAGGCGAAGATTATTCTTTTTGAGCTGTTTTGCCTCATGAACTCCAGCACGTTGAAATTGATGAGCATATTATCGAAAGCCAGGGCCGGCTCTTTGACTAACTCGTAGACTCTAGCATTGGCAGCAAGGTGGATGACCATATCTGGGTTCTTGGGTAGTTTTTGTATATCTTTTTCTTTTCTCAGGTCAGCATTGATGGTCTGGTCATTAAGGTATGGGTGCCACGTGTTTTGTCTGATATCGACCCCCGTAACTTCATGGCGCCCAAGCAATTGCTCAAACAGTCTGGTACCGATTGTACCGCTAGAGCCGGTTATTAGTATCTTCATCCGCTAACCTCCTGATTTAAAATCTCTTAAATGACCGAGGATTGCTCTAATACCTCGAAAGATATATCTGAGGTCATTAAAGTTCCTGATGGCGATTAGTTTTCTCAGGGCATACCTCGGGGAAAAAAAAGCTTCATAAAGCCTCTGGCTAGCCTCTTTTATGTCCTTATCGGCTAGTGCATTCTTCATCACTGCCTGTCTCATGTCATAATCATCCCAGTCTTGAGTTATCAGCAAGTCATTTTCCTGGCAGTATCGGAATAGGGGTGTGCCGGGGTAGGGGATAGTAATGGTAGCCTGTAGGGTGTCGGCATAACCCCTCTTGAACATGTCTCTGGCCAGTTCAATGGTTGTGATCACATCCTCTCTAGTCTCCCAGGGATAGCCGACCATTATGGTTAAATGAGGGGCAAGTCCGGCTCCCTTTGCCATCTGGCATCCGTCAACTATATCGCTTACCTTTATCCCTTTGTTGATTCTATTCAGGGTCTCCTGTCTGGCTGATTCCAGCCCGAAAAGCATGTATCTGAAGCCTGCTGCTTTCATCAGTTTGTATCCTGCCTGGTCAATGGCACCAAACCTCATGTTACAGCCCATCTCCACCTTCTTGTTGTATCCCCGGTCAATCATCCCACGGCAGAATTCCTCAAGCCATTCACCAGTTGGAAAGGTGCCGGTATCATCAAAGATGCTCCTGACCTGGTATCGATTGATAAGCATACCGATTTCATCGAGCAGACTTCCCGGTTTTCTTACCCTGAATTCGGGATAGAGGGTGGTCCAGGAGCAGAAAGTACACTTATGCCACCAGCAATCCCTCCCTACCATGGTATAAGTACCTGGTAGCTGTTTGTAGTTACCGTTCTTCTCGCTGTAAAGTCGCCAATTTGTTAGTTCCCGGTCAATAAATGGTAGACTGTTCAAATTATGGTTCAGCTGAAACTGGCCGCTGTTCTTAATTTCTCCGCCCACGCGGTACCAGATGCCGGGCTCAAGCTCTTCGCCCCGGCTCAGATGATGGCACAGGTTGAGGAGCAAGAAATCGTAGTCCCCTCCGGTTAATACATAGTCGACCTTACTCTCTTTCAGAGACTCTTGGGGTAGAGCCGTAACGTGGTCTCCCATTAAAGCTAATTTGGTTTGTGGTAGTCTCTGTTTGATGACATCGATTATCTTCCAATGAGACTTAACTAGGGGGGTTTTGGTCTCCATAGCAATCAGACCCGGCTTATCCCGAACTATCTTCCCTATATATTGGGAAAGGGGGATCTCTTCGGCAATGCCATCATCCCAGGTGACCTGATAGCCATGCTCCTGCAGTAGAGTAGCCGCATAAGCTGGGACCATAGGATAAATATAGGTAGGCCGGCTAAACCACTGGAACTGTCTATTCTGACTTAATAGCGGAACGCCCCTGGGGTCTTCAATCGGGGGATAAGATATGCTTATCTTCATCTGGTAGGCTCCTTGGTGAATAAACCTTTGATGAAGCCAATGCCATAGGTTATATGAGTCAGGATTATACCGGAAAACACCAGTGGTATCAGCCTTATACATTTTGACTGGAGGCTGGCGATCAGTGCTAACAGCAGATAAACGGCAACAATGGAGAGAAACATGATTCTCAATACGGGATTCAAGAAAGAGACAGCTATACCCAGGATGAGACCCAGACAGAAGAGAGAGGGGATAAAATAGGAAAAACGGCGTGATGTTTGGGGCAAAGCCTTAACGAAATAGCCCCGATGCAAGGCATAGTTCCATACCTGCTTGAGATGGGGCCAGAATAGGTTTCTTCTGTGATGATAGACTAGTACCTCGGGGTCATAGACTATCTTCTTGTTGAGTTTATGGGTGATCTCTAGGCAAAGCTTGGTATCCTCACCGGGCCAGAAGAAGGTGCTGAAGCCCCCCATTTCCTGGAGCACTGACTTTCTGATTATTAGGTTGCAGGTGGGATAATCATCGACGTATCTCTGTGCTTTTGGTATATATCTGAAGCTCAAGGAACCG
>Ga0268276_1003942_pt1 | contig 10924 bp, 9 predicted proteins | sample saktaG_4_FD_190145 | JGI IMG/M metagenome (GOLD analysis project Ga0268276, IMG submission 190145) | Saline water microbial communities from Sakinaw Lake, British Columbia, Canada - sak_2010_1_5_45m | ecosystem: Environmental > Aquatic > Non-marine Saline and Alkaline > Saline ...
GTATAAAAAAGATTTTCTTCTACCTGTAGCGTTTCCTCCACAAAAAATCTCTTCCTGCTTATCTCAAATACTTTCTTCAGCTGGAAAAAGACAACTGCATCTAGCAGAAACTGAAAAATATGCCCACGTTACTTATTTTTTCAATGGACTAAGAGAAAAACCATTCCCTGGCGAATATTGGGTTATTATTCCCTCTATAAAAACTTTGCATATTGAAGATTATCCAGAATTAAGAACACCAGAAATTACTACACGTCTTTTTCAAGCTTTTGATGAAAATATATATGATTTTATATTAGTTAATTATGCTAGCCCTGATTTAATAGGACATACTGGAAATATGAAAGCAGGAATTGAATGTGCTAAGATTATTGATAAAGAAATAGCAAAAATAATTAAAAAAAGTCAAGAATCAAATTACACTATTATTATTACCGCTGATCATGGCAATCTAGAAAGAATGATGAATCCTCTAACCGGCGAAATAGAAACAGAACATGATATTAGCCTTGTTCCATTTTATTTAATAGATAGGAGATGGAGATTTTCTACCGCTCGTTCAATAAAAGAAATCTCAGAAACAGAAAGCTGGGCTGGAGGAATGCTTGCTGATATCTCTCCTACAATCTTAGAATTATTTGGTATGCCAATTCCTACAGAAATAACAGGACAAAGTTTAATTCCATTGCTTCAATTACCTACTAAAAACTTTTGACTTTTTGCCTTTATTAACATATAATACTTATATTAATAATGAGTCTTTTAAAGAAACTTTTTTTCGGCGTTATTCTTAATATAATTGCCATTAGATTATTAATCCATTTATTCAATGATTTCTATTTTAATGGCACATTAGAGCAGCTAATTATTTTCGCTTTTATTCTTTCTCTTCTTAATTTATTAATAAAACCAATCCTGCGACTTCTTTTCCTCCCGCTTATTTGGATAACATTTGGTATTTTTGCTTTAATTATTAATATTATCCTCTTAAAAACAGCTTCTATCTTAATGCCTGTATTAATAATTGGAAGCTCTCTCACTTGGTTAGCTGCGTCTGTTATAATCAGTATTTTCAATTCTTTTTCACATAAGATTAAATAATAATTATGAATCAATTTAATTTAGCTATTACTCAAATTGTTATCGGTGTTCTTCTCATAGTGCTCGTACTTTTGCAACAACGAGGTGGAGGTATGGGAGTATTAGGCGGAATATCTTCTCAATTTTATGGTAGCCGAAGAGGTCTAGAAAAAACCATTTTTATATTTACTATTATATTAGGAGGTTTATTTATTGCCCTTTCAGTAATTTCATTCCTGATTTAATTTTTTCGTTTACTTATTTTAATGAAAACCATTTTTAATTCTTTGTTTAGGAAGTGGTTAAAATTACCATCAAAAAAGAAAATTCTCAGTTTTCTATTTCTATCTTTTTTACTTGCTGGCATTTTTCTTTTAAGTTTTAATTTTATCTACAAATTTACCACGCTTGAACCACAAAAAGGCGGAATTTTACGTTTAGGCGTTATTGGTCGTCCATCTTATGTTAATCCGGTATTAGCTCAATCTAATGATTACGACAAAGATTTAATAGAATTAATTTATGATGGGCTTTATTCCATTGATGGGCAAGGAAAATTAATTGCTAGTCTATCAGAAAAAACAGAAATTAGTGAAGATGGTAGAACATATATCATTTTTCTCAAAGATAATGTTTATTGGCATGATGGAATGGCTTTTACAGCAGATGATGTAATTTTTACAATTGAAACAATCCAAGACCCAAGCATAAGAAGTCCATTAAGATTAAATTGGGGAGGAGTTGTTGTAGAAAAATTAGGAACTCACGTTGTACGTTTTAATCTTAAAAACCCTTACGAACCTTTTTTACAAAATCTCACATTAAAGATAATCCCAAAACATATCTGGGAAAATATTGAATCAAGAAATTTTTTATCAACAGATTATAACCTTAAACCAATTGGAACTGGACCATATCTTTTTGATAACCTAGAAAAAAATAAAGCAGGAAAAATAATCACCTATTCTTTAGCAGCTAATGAGAACTATTTCCAAAAAGAACCATATATCTCTAAATTAATCTTTCGTTCTTACGATAGTTATGATTTAGCCAAAAGCGGATTATTAAAAAAAGAAATTGATGGACTTTCTCCAATCCTAATTGAAGATTTAGATTTTTTTAAAAACAAAAAAAATATCCAAATTGCTTCCTTATTTCTTCCCCGTTATTATGCAGTATTTTTAAATTCAAAAAACTCTTTATTCCATCAAGAAGAAATTCGTCAAGCATTAGATTTAGCGATACCGCATGAAGCATTAATCACAGAAATATTAAAAAACCAAGCTTTTCTTTTAGGAGGACCTTTTACACCAGGATTTCTAGGAGAAGAGTTTAACCTTTCACCAGAATATTCACCAGAAAAAGCAAAAGAAATTATTAAACAATTAGATGAAGACCAAAGAAAATTCGTTCTTTCTCTTCCTGATAATTTAGAATTAATTAGAGTGGCTAATTATCTAGTAACCCATTGGGAAAAAATAGGAATTTCTGTAGAGCTACAAATACTTCCACTAGCTACTTTGGAAAAAGAAATAATTCAAACTCGATCTTATGATGCATTGCTTTTTGGGGAAATCATTGGACAAAACCCTGACTTATTCTCTTTTTGGCATTCTTCTCAAGTAACTGACCCTGGCCTGAATCTTTCTGCTTATCAAAACAAAGATTTAGACGAACTTTTAGAAAGGATACGACAAAACTTTGATGAAGAGCAACGAATAAATGATATGAAGATAATTCAAGATACGCTTTTTAAAGACAAGCCCGCTCTTTTCCTTTATAATCCATTTTATCTTTATATTCTTCCACAAAAAGTTAAAGGTAATAATATTCAATATGCCAATATTCCATCAGAGAAATTTGCTGATATTGAAAATTGGTATATAAACACCAAGCGTACAATCATAAATAAAAAGCAATAAATTTGCCGCGGTGGCGGAACTGGTAGACGCGCACGGTTCAGAACCGTGTCCTAATTTTTGGGATGTGGGTTCAAATCCCACCCGCGGCACATAAAAATAAAAAATAAAAAATTAATAAAAATGGAACACAAAAAATTTTATAAAAGAACAAAAACATCTTCTAATCCATTAAAAATTATTCCGTTAGGAGGACTAGAAGAAATTGGGCGCAATATGACTCTTTTTGAATATGACAACCAAATTCTGATTGTCGATATTGGGCTACAGTTTCCTGATGAAGATATGCCAGGCATTGATTTTATTATTCCTAATATTGAATATCTAACTAGTCATCCTGAGAAGAAAATATTGGGAATATTAATTACTCATGCTCATTATGACCACATAGGAGCTATGCCTTATTTAATTGATAAATTAAATTATCCAACTATTTATGCAGCTCCTTTAAGCCGTGGAATAATTTTAAAAAGGCAGGAAGATTTTCCTAATTTAAAAAAATTAAATATTGAGGATTTAGGCCCAAATAAATCTATAACATTAGGTCCTTTTAAAATTTCTCCATTCCATTTAAATCATAATATACCTGACACATTAGGACTAGCTATTAATACACCACATGGATTAATTATGTACACAAGTGACTTTAAATTTGATTTTCAACCAGTCGGTGACAAACCAGCAAATTTATCACACATTGCTATGCTTGCTTCCCAGGGTGTACAACTTTTAATGTCTGATTCAACAGGTGTAGAAAATTCAGGACATTCTGTTTCTGAAAAAACAATAATGGACAATCTAGATACTCTTTTTGCACAAACTAAAGGAAGAATGATATTAGCCACATTCGCATCCTTGATTAGCCGCCTTCAACAAGCTATCTGGTTATCAGAAAAGTACAATCGTAAAATTATTATTCAAGGTTATGCCATGAGGACTAATTTAGCTATTGCAGAGAAACTGAAATACGTAAGCATTAAAAAAGGGACTTTAATTGATTGGAAAGAAGCAAGTCGACTTGACCCACAGAAATTAACAATTTTATGCACTGGCGCACAGGGTGAAAGTGAGGCCACTTTAATGAAAATTGTAAATAGGGAACATAAATATTTAAGAGTACAAAAAGGAGATACCGTTATTTTCTCTTCTTCGGTTGTTCCAGGTAACGAATTAGCTGTTCAAAATTTAAAAGATAATTTAGCAAAACAAGGAGCTAATATTTACCATTATAAAATGGTTGATATTCATTCTTCTGGACATGGCTATCAAGAAGATCTAAAAATGATGATTGGTCTTACTAAACCACGTTTCTTTATTCCTATTCATGGTCATTTTTCAATGTTAAAACTGCATGGTGAATTAGCAGAATCTTTAGGTATTCCAAAACAAAATGTTGTAGTAGCCACAAATGGTCAAGTAATTGAACTGACAAAAAATAAAATAACTGCGACTGAAAAATTTGTTCCTACGAACTATATAATGGTTGACGGATTAGGTGTAGGAGATATAAAAGAAGTAGTCCTTAGGGCCAGACAAACACTTTCTAAAGATGGAATTTTCATTATTATTGCTTTAGTCGATAGAAAAACAGGTTTACTTCATAATGACCCAGAAATTATCTCCCAAGGATTTGTATATATGAAAGAATCAAAAGAATTAATAAATCAAGTTAGAAAACTAGTTAGAGAAGTTGTAACTCATTCCACAAGCGGAAATACATTTAATGAAAGCTATATCCGTAATAATTTAAGGGAACGAATCGGTTTATTCTTGTTTAAAAAAACACAGCGCCGACCAATGGTGCTACCAGTTGTTATTGAAATCTAAAATAATGATTAAAGTTTAATTTTAAACAAACGCAGAGTATTTTTAAACGTAGCTTCCTCTATTTCCTTTAGAGGAAGTTTTTTTATCTGAGCAATCTTTTTAGCTACCTCTTTTACATAGATTGGTTCATTTCTATCCCCTCTATAAGGAATCGGTGCTACATAAGGAGCATCTGTTTCAATTAATATTTTCTCAAGCGGTGTATCTTTAATCACTTTATCCATTTTTTCAGAATAAGTAATAATGCCTGAGAAACCTAAATAAAATCCCCTTTTTAAAATCTTTTGAGCCTGATCTACGTTGCCAGTAAAAAAATGAAATACAGCTTCGTTTTTATATCCTTCGTCTTCCAAAATTATTAAAGCTTCTTCATATAAGTCACGTATATGTAAAGACAGAGGTAAATTGTATTTTTTTGCAGTCTGAATTTGTTTTCTAAATTCTTCTTCTTCCATTTTCTTGTATTTTATTTGATCATTTTCAGAAAAATCTTTTAAATAACTATAATCCAACCCGCACTCACCTATAGCCACCACTTTTGGTTTTTCTAAAAGAGATTCAAATTCTTCATTAAAAACTTCTGCTTTTGATATATTTTCATCATTATGCATTGATAATTCATCTTTATCTATTTTCATTGGTATCACATGGCTAGGATGTAGCCCTATTGTAGCCCAACAATTTTCATATTGTTGAGCAATCTCCATTGCTTTTTTTGAAGTTTTATAACAAGTTCCAATATTAATAATAAAAACACCCTGCTCTAGGGTTTTTTCTATTATTTCTTTTCTGTCTTTATCAAAAGCAGCCAAATTTAAATGTGTATGAGAATCAAAAAACATAATATTTTGCAATAATCTTATCTTCTTTAATTATCTAATTTAGGAAACAAAGCTGATTGTTTTTCGAGCAAGACTTCTTGTGACAACCAATTTTGTTTTGATGCACTTTGTAATTTAAGGGACTTAAGTATTTTTTCAGATGTTTTAGGCATTACAGGAGAAAGCATTAAAGCAATATTGCCTAATGTATATATTAATTCACCTAAGATTTTTTGAAATTCTTTTTCGTCATCTATTTTTTCCCACGGTTTTGTATCACTAATATATTTGTCGCAATAAGATACTAAACTCCAGATAGTTGCTAAAGCGTCATTAAAACGAAATTCTTCCATCTGTTTATTATAATTATTCCAAGATTTAGCAATCAAATCAGAGTTTGAACATTGAATCATTATTTGTTTTCCATATTGCTCACCTAAAGCTAAAACTCGTGAAACCAAATTCCCTATTCCTTGCGCTAAATCACTATTATAACGTTCTTTTAATCTGTGTTCAGAAAAATCACCGTCTTCAAAAGGAGAAATCTCTCGAAGAAGAAAATAACGAATAATATCAGAATCATGTTTTTTACTTATCTCAAAAGGATCTATTGTTTCTCCTAAAGATTTTGAAATCTTCTGTCCATTAATAGTTAAGTAGCCATGAACAAAAATAGTAGTAGGTAAACGTAATTTAGCAGACAAAAGCATTGCCGGCCAATAAATTGCATGGAAACGAGTAATTCCTTTACCAATAAAATGAATTATTTTATCACTTTTATTCCACCATTTCTCAAATAATTCTGATTCTTCATTACAAAAATCTAATGCGGTAATATAATTTATCAATGCGTCAAACCAAACATATACAATCTGATCATCATCGTTTGGTACAGAAATTCCCCAATCTTTTGCCCTTTCTCTTGAACGGGAAATACTAAAATCTTCTAGCCCTTGGCGAATAAAACTTAGAACTTCATTTTCTCTTTTTTCTGGCACAATTTTTAATTTTCCAGAAACAATCATTTTCTCTAATTCTTTCTGATAATTAGAAAGTTTAAAAAAATAATTCTCTTCCTTTATTAATTCTGGTTTAGTTTTATGTTCTGGGCATAAACCATTAATTAATTCCTCGGGCTTATAAAAAGCTTCACATCCAATACAATACAAACCTTCATATTCTTTCTTGTAAATATCTCCTGAATCAAAAACTTTTTTCCATAGCTTTACAACTCCTTTTTTATGACGTTCTTCTGTCGTGCGGATAAAATCGTCATTTGAAAGATTAAATACTTCTTTTAGGTCGTGAAAATATCGACTATTTTGATCTACCAATTCTTGTGGAGAAATATTTTTTTCTCTAGCTGATATAACGTTTTTTAAACTATTCTCATCAGTCCCAGTTACAAAATAAACTTCATCTTCTCGTAATTTAAGAAAACGTTTATAAGCATCTGTTTGAATAATTTCTAAAACAAACCCTAAATGGGGTTTGGCATTAACATAAGGAATCGCTGTTGTAAGATAGTAGCGCATAAAAAATATCTATAGAAGTTTTTTCTGTGGTAAATAAGCAGCAATGCTACCAGTTTGAATATCCCTGATTAATCCAATTGCTGCTGCTGCCAATGGTAAAGCAATAATAATTCCAGCAACTCCAGCTAATTTTCCACCTATTAAAACAGCTAAAATAATAACTAAAGGATTCAACTTCATTGTTTTAGCTCGCAATATTGGACTAATAAAACCTTCGATAGTTTGAATAATAATAAAAATAATTAATATTGAAATTCCTAAGAAAAAACTTTGGCTTACACCAACTAAAAATGCTATAAAACCAATAATCAAAGGACCAATATATGGAATGAAATCAAATAAAGCTGCTAATATGGCTAAAAATTCAGCCTGAGGAACTCCTAAAATCTTTAAGCTAAGATAAACTAACCCTCCAACTATACCACTAAGAATTAATTGACCAAAAAACCAACTTCCAACTTTACTACGTGTTTTTCCCCAAAGATGGACCGCATAATCTTCATAAGCGCTTGGAAAAATTAAACGAATTGCTTTTTCAATCCCCTTTTTCTCTGTATTAATAAAGAAGGATAAAAGAAGGACAAAAAAAGCGGAAAAAGCTCCTCCCAAAATTTTAGTAACTAAATTACCAGACCGAAGCAAAAATTCTGATACTTGGCCTTGGGAAACGCCTAATAAACTTAGCCATTTTTGCATTGGAAATTCTACAGATTGCCATCCTTGCCATAATTCAAGAAAAGCTCCTTTATTCATCCATGAAGGAAAAAAATCTAAAAATCCAACTATATAATCATTAAAAATCGGAATAAATAAACAAGCGATCAACCCTAATGCAGTCAAAAAGATAAAATAAATAATAAAAGTCGCTAACCAACGATTTTTCCATTTTCCTTCGAAATAATCTATCGGCCTATCTAAAAGTGAGGCTACGATAAAACCAAGCAAAATAATAAAAATAACTTGCCGAAAATACCATGCAGCAATAAAAGCTAATAAAATAATAAAGAGTCGTAAAATACTCTGCCAGGAAATATCTATTGTTTGTGTTGTTTTAAACATGAAGCAATTTTTGTAATCTCTGTTTATTTTTATAAGGACCTATTAAAGCTAAATTAAGAGATTGAGGTTTTAATAAATCTTCTGCCACTTTCTGAATATCACACGCAGTAACTTGTTTAATTTTTTTTAAATATTGATCTGGTGTTTCAATCCTTTGCTTTAATAATTCTTCAAAAGCAAAGCTACTAGCTACATTATGAACATTTTCTAACCCTAATGCAAGCTTGCCAGTAATATAACTCTTAGCTTTTTTAAGATCTTTAGTATTAACAGGATTCACTTTAAACTTTTTCCATTCATTTAGAATAGATAATATGACCTCTTCTAGACGATTATTATCTATTCCTGCTGACACTGCCCAAAAACCATGATCAGTAGAATAAGAAAGATTGCTATTAATATAATAAGCTACACCTAACTTTTCTCGAATAGTCTGAAAAAGAATACCAGACATACCGCCATCAAAAATAGCATTCAATACATTTAAAGCATATCGCCTTTTATCAAAAAGATTTATACCTCTAAATCCTAAAATTAAATGGGTTTGATCTGTTTTTTTGTTTTTTATAAATATTTGCGGCTTAGTCTGTTTTTCTTTTATTAATTCCTTGGGTTTACTTTTACCTAATTTAATATTACAAAAATAATCTTTTATTTGATGAATAATTTCTTTTCGAATGAAACGACCGCTCACTACTACTACAGTAGATTTAGCTTTATACTGCGATTCATAATATTTTAGAAGATCCTCTCTCTTAAAGTTTTTAATGTTTGTCTTTGTTCCTAAAATAGAACGTCCAACTGCTTGATCCCCATATAATAATTTCTCCCAAAGATCCCAAATATAACTTTGAGGACTATCTTTATACGTATTAATTTCTTCAATGATCACCCCCTTTTCTTTTTTTATTTCTTTTTCAGGAAATTGTGAATTCAGATAAATATCAGAAACAATATCCAAGGCTAAGTTTTTGTTCTGATAAGCTACTTCCGCATAATAACCTGTGCACTCTTCAGACGTAAAAGCGTTATAAGATCCACCAATGTTATCTAATTCCTGAGTAATTGCAAAATTAGAAAGACGTTTCTTAGTCCCTTTAAAAAATAAGTGCTCTAAAAAATGAGAAATGCCATTGTTTTTTTTAGTTTCAAAATCAGCACCAGTATTAACCAAAACTGTTATTCGAAAAGAAAGTGATTCTTTTGAAGGAACAGTAAGAATCCTTAAGCCATTGCTTAATTTTGTAAGTTTAAATTTATGCATTTAAATGTTCTCTTATCCATCCAACAATTTCTTCTATCCTAAATCTCTCTTGTTTCATTGTGTCTCTATCACGGATTGTAACAGTATTATCTTCTAATGTTTGATAATCAATTGTTACGCACCAAAACGTGCCAATCTCATCTTGACGTCGGTATCTTTTCCCTATATTGCCAATACTATCCCACATTGTCATAAACTCAGGTTTTAAAAGATTAAAAACATCTTTAGCTTTTTCAACTAAATTATCTTTATTCGCGACCAAAGGAAAAACTGCAACTTTATACGGAGAAAGACTTGGTTTAATCTTCAAAAACACTCTCTTTTCATTATTTACCTCTTCTTCATGGTAACTCTCTGCTAAAACAGCCAAAAATGTTCTTTGAAGACCACCGGAACATTCAATAATATTTGGAATAAATCTTGTTTTGCTTACTGGATCAAAATAATCAAGTGTTTTTCCAGAAAACTTGCCTTGTTGTTTTAAATCATAATCAGAACGATCATGAATTCCTTCTAATTCCTCAAATTCACCAAAAAATTTGTATTCAATATCCCATGCGTCTCTAGCATAAAAAATTCTTTCTTCAGGAGAGTGCTGTCTCCAACGAAGATTCTTTTTACTTAAACCGATTGTATCAATATACCAGTTAAATCTAATATTTTTCCATTCTTCATATAATTTCTTCACTTTCTCTGGTGAACAAAAATACTCAATATCCATTTGTTCAAACTCTCTTACTTTGAATAAAAACTTACCCAAAGTAATCTCGTTGCGAAAAGCTTTTCCTATTTGTGCAACACCAAATGGTATTTTTACTCCCATCGTATCCCTTATTGGTAAAAAATCAAGATAAATATTTTGGCATGATTCACCTTTAAGATATACCTTCGTTTTCTCTCCTTCAACTGAACCTACGCTCGTTGTCATTAAAAGATTAAACTCTTTAATTTCAGGAATTAATTTTCCATTACAATCTGGACAAATTAAAGTTCCTTGTTTTGAAACATTCCATTTCCCTGTTTGATTGTCTTTTTCTAATTCCCAGCCCTCTAATTTATCTGCTCGAAATCTTTTTTTACAACCTTGGCATTGTATTAATGGATCAGTAAAAGCAGCAGTATGTCCACTAGCTTCCCATGCCTTTGGATGCATTAGAATAGAACCATCAATTAAATACATATCATTTCTTTCTTGAACCATTTTTTTAATCCAAACATCCCGAATATTTTTAGCTAAAAGCGAACCTAGTGGCCCAAAATCATAAATATTAGCAAAACCTCCATAAATCTCGGAAGAAGGATAAACAAAACCACGTCTTTTACATAAAGATACAATTTTTTCCATTAAATCATTCATCTTGATAATTGATAAAGTAATTAATAATTTATTTTATGGTCTCACTATTCCATCACCAGGAA
>Ga0268276_1003943_pt1 | contig 10921 bp, 10 predicted proteins | sample saktaG_4_FD_190145 | JGI IMG/M metagenome (GOLD analysis project Ga0268276, IMG submission 190145) | Saline water microbial communities from Sakinaw Lake, British Columbia, Canada - sak_2010_1_5_45m | ecosystem: Environmental > Aquatic > Non-marine Saline and Alkaline > Saline ...
AGTCTACCGCAACACCTGAATACGGCAAATTCATAGCGGAACCGTTCGAACGCGGATACGGCATGACGATAGGAAATTCTTTGAGGAGGGTCCTCATATCGTCGATCGAAGGGGCCGCGGTTACGAGCATCAAGATAGACGGCGTTCACCACGAGTTCTCCACGATCAAAGGCGTCGTAGAGGACATCCCGCAGATCATACTGAACATAAAGAAGCTCGTCCTGCGCTCGCACTTCAAGACTCCCAGGCCGATATATATAGACGTGAGCAAGAAGGGCGAGGTTACCGCGAAGAATATCAAGGTCAACGAGACGGTTGAGGTAATAAATCCGGACCTGCACATCTGCACCCTGACGAAAGAAGCCAATCTTAAAATAGAGATGCAGGTCGCGCGCGGCAGAGGTTATGTACCCGCCGAAAGGAATAAGAAAGAGGGCCAGCCGATCGGGGTGATAGCGATAGACTCCATATTCACTCCCGTCAGAAGGGTCAATTTTGACGTAGAGAATACAAGAGTCGGACAGATAACCGATTACGACAAATTGATCCTCGAAGTCTGGACGAACGGCGCGATAGTTCCGAAAGAGGCGCTGCTTTACGCGTCGAATATACTGCAGAGGCACCTTGATGTATTCGTCAACTTCGGAAAATTACCGGAAGAAGAAGAGAGCCCCGAGGAGACCGAGGAGCAAAAATTACTGAAAGAGAAGATGAAGGTTCCGATATCGGAACTGGAGCTCTCCGTGAGAAGTTCGAATTGCCTGAAAGAGGCGAGGATAAAGACGATAGGCGACCTGGTGAGACGTTCAGAGCTCGATATGCTTCAATACAGGAACTTCGGCAAGAAGTCCCTGGCCGAGATCAAGAAAGTCATAGTGGATATGGGGTTGTCGCTTGGCATGAAGGTCGACGGCGCCAAGAAAGAGAAGGAAGAGTCCAAATAAAATGAGACACCATAAAGGAAACGCAAAACTTGGGATGATGACGAGCCATAGGAAAGCTTTTATGCGCAACATGGCCCGAAATCTGCTGACGCACGAAAGAATAGAGACTACGAAGGCCCGCGCGAAAGAGTCTCGGAAACTGGTCGAGCGCCTGATAACCCTGACCAAGACGGACTCGGTATTTTCCAGAAGGTGCGCTTATGACATTCTCCAGGACAGGGACCTCGTTATGAGGCTCTTTAAGGAGATAGCGCCGCTTTTTAAATCAAGGACCAGCGGTTTTACGCGCATAATACCAATCGGTTTCAGGCGCGGTGACGGCGCGGATATGGTAATATTGGAGCTTACAGAGAGAAAGATCACAGAGAAGCTCCCGAAGAAGAAGAGGGAGAAGAAGGTCAAATCCGAAGAGCCGAAGGTCGAGGCCGATGAAGCAAAGGGTGACAAGGCCGTCGAAACGAAGCACAAAGAAGATATCAAGAAAGAAGAGTTCAGGGCAAAGCCGATCTCCAAGTCCAAGCCCACTCTCGCCGAGGAGAAGAGAGCGGAAAAGGCGAAGAGCGAGGACAGGAAGATAGCGAACAATCCCGGCTTCATGAAGAACTTAAGAGGCCTCTTCCGCAAACGCGGCGACAGATAATCATTCGTCGTCATTGCGAGGAGCCCGCCTAAGGCGGGCGACGAAGCAATCTCAAAACAATTTAAGCGCGTGGTGAATCTCACCACGCGCTTTTTATTATATTCGTTTCTACAGACAGGCATCGACCTCGCGGGGCGTGCCTTCCGCGGACGTCCCGCCATATTAGGCATATGGCGGGACTCGACAAAATTTTTACAAAAATTCAACTTCTTTCAGGAATTTGAATTTTTCGCTATACCGCCATAATGTGTAAAAATTTCGTAACGCCGCTTCAGGCACAACCCCGCGAGGTCTGCCTGTCCTGAGAGTCAGGCCTACCCCTAAAAAGCGCCTGACCCCTCGAATTTTCCCCTTGAGTTTTCGACGGGATGTATTATAATATACCTGCCTGCCGCACGCCGGCTATACTTAACGGCAGGCAGGTGCTCTAATGTTGATAAGTGAGGGGGGAGCATGAAGCTTACAGGCAGGGTGTCGGGCATAGGGGAATCGGTGACCTTGGGGATCACTTCGAAGGCCAAATCGATGGTCAAGGAAGGTATCGATGTGGTCAGTTTTGCCGCGGGGGAGCCGGACTTTGATACGCCGGACTTCATAAAAGAGGCCGCCGTAAAGGCCATCAACGAGGGATTCACGAAATATACGCCATCAAGCGGCATGCTGGAACTGCGCGAGGCGATAGCGAGGAAGTTTAAGAAGGATAACAATCTGGACTATTCACCGGCCCAGATCGTTGTGTCGAATGGCGCGAAGCATTCGCTCTACAACATATTCCAGGCGATATGCGAGAAGGGCGATGAAGTGATGATCCCGGCGCCTTACTGGCTGAGCTACCCAGCGATGGTCAAGATCGCCGAGGCTAAGAACGTTTTCATCGATACCGGACCCGAAAACAATTTTAAAGTTACCGAGAAAGACCTTGCGGCCAAGATAACAGAGAAGACGAGGTGTCTGGTATTGAACAGCCCTTCGAACCCGACAGGATCTGTATACTCTATCGATGAACTTAAAGTGATAGCGCGCCTTGCCGTAAAACATAAGTTCTTCGTTATAAGCGATGAGATATATGAGAAACTGGTCTATGACAATAAGCCGTATGTTTCCATAGGGTCTCTCGGCAAAGATATACACGACCTGACCATAACAGTTAACGGAGTCTCAAAGAGCTACTCCATGACAGGATGGCGTATAGGTTATGCCGCAGGCCCCATCGAGGTCATGGAGGCCATAGCTAATGTGCAGAGCCACGCGACCTCCAATCCCTGCTCTATAAGTCAAAAGGCAGCGCTAGCCGGACTGAAAGGCGATCAGAAATTTATAATGGATATGAGGGAGGAATTCCAGAAGCGGCGCGATCTGATGGTTTCGCGTTTGAACAAGATGAAGAATATCTCCTGCATAAAGCCTGAAGGCGCTTTTTATGTCTTTTGCGATATATCGAAATTTAAAGAGGGGTCGGTAAGGATAGCCAACAGGCTGCTTGAAGAAGCCAGGGTTGCGGTCATACCGGGAGAGCCTTTCGGAGCCGATTCTTTCATAAGATTCAGTTTCGCGACGAGCGTTGAAAGGATAAATAAGGGCCTCGACAGGATTGAGGATTGGTCTGGTAAGTTCATAGTTCGTGGTTAATAGTTGATAGTCTGTAGGAAGAACATATGGCACAAACAATAGCTGAGAAGATACTTTCAAGTCACTCTGGCAGGGACGTAAGAGCGCTCGATATAGCGGTCTGCGATGTCGACTTCTGCTTCGGGCAGGACGGGACAAGTTCCATCGTTATAGACAGCTTCAAGAAGCTTGGGGTCGGTAAGGTATTCGACAAGAACAAATTTTGCATGGTGATAGATCACAGTGCCCCGAGCCCCAATATAGGCGTCTCCGCGATTCACAAGAAGATGAGGTCCTTTGCTAAGGAGTTCGACCTGGGACTCTATGATATTGGATGCGGGGTCTGTCATCAGATAGTCCCTCAACACGGGCACGTGACATGCGGCGACCTTGTCCTTGGCGCCGATTCCCATACATGCACCTACGGAGCTATAAACGTATTTTCTACAGGCGTGGGATCAACGGATATAGCCATTACTCTGGCAAGCGGCAAGAACTGGTTTAAGGTTCCGGAAACGATGAAGGTCATCGTAAAAGGCAAGCTGCCGGCGGGAGTTTACTCGAAAGATATAATCCTCCATATCGCTAATGACATAGGTTCTAACGGAGCCACATATAAATCGGTGGAGTTTTACGGTGAAGCCATATCTTCCTTGAGCGTGGACGCCCGCCTGACGATATCGAATATGGCGGTTGAGATAGGGGCCAAGGTAGGCATAATGGAGGCCGACAACAAGGTTTTGAAGTGGGTCGCCGGGAGGTCGAAGAGGCCGCCGAACCCCGTGCATGCGGATATCGGCGCGCGATACGTAGCTGTGAAGGAGTACGATATATCCGGGCTGTCACCGCAAATAGCCAAACCGCATGCGGTCGATAACGTTTCGAATGTAGAGGAGCTTATCGAACAGAGAATAGACCAGGCGTTCCTCGGCACCTGCACCAACGGCCGTTTTGAGGACCTGGAGATCGCGGCAAAGATACTGAAGAGAAATAAAGTTAACCCGGAGGTCAAGTTCATCGTAGCCCCCGCTTCAAGAGAGATATTTCTCGAAGCTTCAAAGAAGGGCCTGATCGATATATTCATAGAGGCGGGATGCGTTGTGGTAGGTCCGGGTTGCGGCCCGTGCGTGGGTACGCATAACGGAGTGCTCGCGGACGGAGAGGTCGCCATATCTACCGCGAACAGGAATTTCAAAGGCAGGATGGGCAATCCCAATTCATTCATCTATCTCGCGTCGCCCGCGACAGTAGCCGCATCCGCCATAAAGGGTAGTATAACCGATCCAAGAGAGTACAAGAAGAGGCTGGCATGAAGAAGACCGCAAGATCAAAGAGGGCGAGGCCAAAGGTCTCAAGGTCAAATGGCCCGAGGGCCGCAGCTAAAAAAAAGAAGCCGTTGCTTTCCACGGAAGTAAAAAAACCTGTACTTAACCGACACCTTGCCAGGAGGCTGAAGGTGCAGGATAACATCAATACCGATTACGTTATCTCAGGGCGATATAAGTTCAGGATCCAGGACCCCAAGGAGCTCTGCAAGCATATATTCGAAGATATAGACCCGGAATTTGCCGCGCGCGTTATGAAGGGCGATATACTTGTGGCCGGAGAAAACTTCGGGTGTGGTTCATCGAGGGAGCAGGCACCGCAGTCATTAAAGACCGCAGGATTCTATGCTGTTGCCGCGAAGAGTTTTGCCAGGATATTCTATAGAAACGCTTTTAATATCGGCCTTATGCTCGTTGAATGCAATACCGGATTTATCGATGACGGAGATACTATAGAGCTCGATATAGAAAAAGGAAAATTAAATGATGTCAGCAAGGGGTTGGCGTTCGACATAAAGCCGATACCGTCCGTGATGAAGAAGCTCCTGGATGACGGCGGAGTTGTGGAGCATTTTAAGAAATACGGGGGATTTTCCTTCAATGAGCAGACATAGTATAACATTAATACCCGGGGATGGCATAGGACCGGAACTTGCCGATGCGGCAAAGAGATGCGTAGATGCGCTCTCTCTCGATATCAAATGGGATGTTATGGAGGCGGGTCTGGACGCAATAGGAAAGTACAAGACGCCTTTACCGGCCCCAACCCTCGACTCCATAAGGAAGAACAAGGTAGCAATAAAGGGCCCCATCACGACACCGGTAGGCACGGGCTTCAGGAGCGTGAATGTGGAGCTGAGAAAGACGCTCGACCTCTATGCCTGCTTAAGGCCATGCAAGACGTACAAGGGGGTGCGTTCAAAATACGACAATATAGATCTCGTTATAGTCAGGGAGAATACCGAAGACCTTTATGCCGGCATAGAATTCGAGAAGGGGCTTAAGGGTACCGTGGAGCTTATATCGACACTCGAGAAGATGAGCGCCAAGAAGATAAAGCCGAACTCCGCCATAAGCATAAAACCGATCTCTGTCGAGGGCACAAAGAGAATAGTGGAATTCGCATTCGAGTACGCGCTAAAAAACAACAGGAAGAAGGTCACGGCCGTTCACAAAGCGAATATCATGAAATTTACGGACGGATTATTCCTTGAGGTGGCCAGAGATGTAGCCAAGGGTTATGAAGGCAGGATAGTATTTGACGACAGGATAGTGGACAATATGTGTATGCAGCTCGTTCAGAAGCCCGAGGATTATGACGTCCTGGTCCTGCCGAATCTCTACGGTGACATAATATCGGATCTCGCCGCGGGGCTTGTAGGCGGGCTGGGTGTAGCGCCCGGAGCCAATATCGGCGATGGCATCGCTGTATTCGAACCCACTCACGGCAGTGCCCCCAAGTATAAGGGGATGAATAAGACGAATCCAACCGCCATAATACTGTCGGCCGTACTTATGCTCAAACATATCGGCGAGGAGAGGGCGGCCAAACGGCTCGAATCCGCGGTCGCGTCAGTCATAGAGGAGGGTAAGTTCGTAACATACGACATGAAGAAGGATAGGCTCGATCCCACCGCGGTCGGTACGAAAGAGATGGCCGACGCGATAATAAAGAAAATCAGATGACGAAAAAAGTATCCATAATAGGGGCGGGGGCTGTAGGCGCTACTCTGGCGCATAGGGTGCTCGAGAGCGGCATGGCGGATGTGGTCCTGCTCGATATATTCAAGAATGTGGCATCAGGTAAGGCGATGGATCTTTCGGATGCCTCTCCGGTTGTGGGCCATGAGCGAAGCATTATCGGGACCGATGACTACAAACATATAGAATCATCCGATATAGTCGTTATCACAGCCGGGTTTCCGAGAAAGCCGGGGATGACCAGGGACGAACTGATCTCGAAGAATGCAGGCATAATAAAGGACGTGGCGCTGAAGATCAAGGCTCACGCGCCCGGATCCATCGTCATAGTGGTGACGAACCCGTTGGATGTCATGACATACCTCACGTATAAAACTACCGGGTTCCCCAAGAATAGAGTGGTCGGCATGGCAGGTGTTCTCGACGGATCCAGGTTCATATACTTGATAGCGAGTGAGTTGGGAGTGCCGCGCTCTTCGGTAAAGACATTTGTCCTGGGAAGCCACGGCGATACCATGGTCCCGTTGATATCAAATACCAAAGTGGGCGAAAAGCCGGTGACCGACGTAATGGATAGTAAAAAACTCGCGGCGATAGTCAAGAGGACCTGTGACCGCGGCGCTGAAATAGTATCGCTCTTTGGGTCCGGAAGCGCGTACTACTCACCAAGTGCCGCTGTATTCAGGATGATAGAGTCGATCCTGAAAGATAAAAAAGAGACCCTTGCCGCATCGGCGTATCTTGAGGGAGAGTACGGTCTTAAAGATCTTTACATAGGCGTTCCATGCAAGATAGGCTCCGGCGGCATAGAAGAGATAGTCAAGCTCGAGATCTCAGCGGATGAGAAGGCGGCATTGGCGAGATCGGCCGAAGCTATCAAGACTTTAAATAAACTCGTATAATGAGAACCTACGACCTCGTCATCATAGGTTCAGGGCCCGGCGGTTACGTGGCGGCTCTCTACGCCTCACGCTTCAAGAGAAAGGTCTGCGTCATAGAGAAGGCCGATCTCGGCGGAACCTGCCTTAATAGAGGCTGCATACCCACAAAAGCGATGCTCCATTCCGCATCGATACTTTCCACCATAAAAGAAGCCTCTCTATACGGCATAGAAGTTTCAGGTATAGAGGTAAATTTCCCCGCCATAGCCGCGCGCAAAGACCTGGTGGTAACGCGCTTGAGAGCCGGCATAGAGACCCTCTTTAAAGCAAACAAGATAGACCTCGTCAAGGGCAGCGCAAAACTTACCGGCACCGATACCGTAACCGTCAACGGCGAAAATTACAGCGCCAAGAACATAATCATAGCTACAGGCTCCAGGCCCGCGGCGCTTGACGGCGAGCCGTTTGACGAAAAGAGAGTATATTCAAGCGACGGGATACTTAATCTGAAAGATATTCCCAAATCCATTATTATAGTGGGCGGAGGAGTCATAGGATGCGAATTCGCAAGCCTCTTTAATGTTTTGAGCTCCAAGGTCACTATTGTAGAGCTTCTTGATAGGCTCTTGCCGGCACAGTCCAAGGAAGTTTCCAGGAAGCTGGAGACGATATTCAAAAAAAGGGGTATCGCCGTCCATACGTCGACCGGACCCGGATCGATCGACAGGTCGATAGAGGCGGATAAGAAGCTGATATGCGTGGGAAGGGTATCTAACATAGAGGAGATCGGCCTTGAGGATCTGGGCATCGATACCAAAGACGGCCGTATTTCGGTAGACGATAACCTGCGGACATCGGTAAAAAATATCTATGCTATAGGAGATTGCGTCGCGGGGCCCTTATTGGCGCACAAAGCCTCTTATGACGGCATGGTGGCGTGCGACAACATAATGGGAAATGCCAGGAGAGTCGATTATTCCGGCGTGCCCAGCTGCATATGGACCGATCCCGAGATAGCGAGCGTCGGGCTTAACGAAGAAGAGGCGCGCGCGAAATATCCCGATCTAAAGATAGCAAAGTTCCCGTATCTTGCTTCGGGCAAGGCCTGCATGATGGGCAAGAGCGAGGGTTTCATAAAGATGATGGGCGACTCCAAAGGAAAAGTATTGGGCGTCGAGATATTCGGCATGGAGGCATGTGATCTAATCGGTGAGGCCGGTCTTGCCATCTATTCGGGGGTGAACATAAAGGACTGGGCGCATGTCATACACGGCCATCCCACATTATCTGAAATATTCCAGGAGGCGGCGCACATATTTACAGGTACCGCGATACATAGTTTATAGAGGATCACGCAAATGACAGATATTAAACTCCCTTCTTTGGCCGAAGGGGTCGACTCGGCAAGTATATCCTACTGGTTCAAACAGCCCGGAGAGATGGTCAAGGAGGGCGAAGAGCTGGTAGAGCTGGTTACTGATAAGGCGACTTTTAGCATGCCGAGCCCCGCGGCGGGAAAAATAAAAGAGCTCCTTGCGGGTGAAGGCGAGAGCGTCAAGGTGGGGCAGGCGATAGCTACCATAGAATAGAGATGCCTAAGAAGAACATACTCCTTTTATACATATCCGAAGATTCGGGCCACCACTGCGCAAGCCTCTCCATAGAGCGCGCTCTCCATGTATTGGATCCGGATGTAAAAACGCTCAACATAAATTCTTTCAACTATACCAACCCTATCCTGGAGAGGATAATAAACACCACCTACATGAGTGTCGTCAAGAGAACTCCGGAGATATGGGACTATCTCTACGACAACCCGAAGGTTATGAAGAGCGTTCACAGGCTCAGGGATATAATTCACCGCTCCAATACCGGAAAGCTGAAGACCCTTCTGGATGAATTCAAGCCTGACGGCGTTATCTGTACGCAGGCCTTCCCGTGCGGCCTTATTGCCGATTACAAGAAGACATTCAACGTGAACATACCGCTAATCGGTGTTCTTACCGATTACGCTCCGCACTCATACTGGATATTCGATAAGGTGGACAGGTACATAGTGCCGTCAATGGAGACCGGCAGGAAGCTTATCGATAACGGCGTAGATCCCGACAGGGTCATGCCGTACGGGATCCCAATAGACGCGAAGTTTCAGAACGGCCCCGACAGACAAGAGATATTCAAGAAGCTGTCTTTGAACCCTGGTATCTCCACGGCTTTGATCATGGGTGGCACACAAGGCTTAGGTCCGATAAAAGAACTCGTTACGCTTCTCGAGAGGTCCGTGCTCCCGCTACAGATGGTAATAGCCTGCGGCACCAATAAAAGATTGTTCAGATGGCTCGAGGCCCGCAAGGGCAGCTTTAAAAAGAAGACGCTGATCCTGCCGTTCGCGGACAATATAGATGAGTTGATGCATATATCTACCGTCATAGTCACCAAGCCCGGAGGCATTACTACGGCCGAGGCTCTCGCCAGGGGGCTGCCGATGCTCATCGTGAATCCTCTCCCCGGACAGGAAGCGATGAATACCAAATTTTTATTGAACGAAGGCGTGGCCGTAAGGGGACAGAATCCCGCCGATGTTGTTATAGTCCTGGAAGAGCTTCTGTATAACAAGAACAAGCTGAAGATAATGAGCGACAAGGCCAGAAGCCTCTCGAAGCCCGACAGTGCCGTAGCCATAGCCCGTCTGATGCTGGAGATAGCGAAATGATCTTTTATATCCTATACAGGATCGGCCAGGCTCTCGCCCTCAGTTTTCCGCTAAAGTTTTCTTACAAGATGGCCGCGGCGCTGGCCAATATTCATTACATCCTGGGCTTCAGGGAGAGAAGGGCGGTAATTGAGAATCTCAAGACGGTGCTGGGCGAGCCTTTGCAGGATGAAGAGCTAGATCGGACGGCGAAAGATGTATTCAAGAACTTTGCCAAGTACCTTGTAGATTTCTTCAGGTTCTCCAGGATGACCCCGGGATACATAAAGGAATTTATAAAGCTGGAAGGACTCACAAACGTAGAAGACGCGTTGAAAAACGGTAAGGGCGTCATCATGCTTTCGGCGCACCTCGGTAATTGGGAGCTGGGAGGGTTCGTGATGGGAACGCTCGGCTATCCGATTCACGCCGTGGTATTAACACACCAGAATGTTAAGATAAATAATTTTTTCAAGGATCAGCGCTCCATGGGAAAGATGAGGTCGATAGAGTTTGGAGCGTCTTTGAGGGGCTGTTACAAAGCGCTTAAGAATAATGAGCTTCTCGCGCTTCTCGGCGACAGGGACTTTTCAAATAACGGATTGCCGGTGATATTTTGCGGCAAATCCGCCGTACTGCCTAAAGGGCCAGCCGCGTTAAGCTATAGAACCGGCGCGGCCATAGTGCCTTGCTTCATAACGAGAAACAGCGACGATACATTCACCTTTGTCTTCGAAAAACCTATATTGCCTCCTGCCGTTACAAGCCAAAGGCCCGGAGAGCAGGAGCCGGCTGCCGATGAAGATAGCGCTATCAAGGGCATCATGGGAAGATATCTGCCCATTATGGAGTCTTATGTGAAGAAGTACCCGGGGCAATGGTACATATTCAGGAATTTTTGGAATCCAAGCCATGAAGAACTGCATACTAATACCATCGTATAACGAAGCCAGAACTATCGGAGCGATAGCGGAGGAGCTGAAGAGCCGCGCACTGACGGTCTATGTAGTGGATGACGGCTCCACGGATAAGACCGCCGATATCGCTGCCAGCCACGGCGCCGTGGTGATCGCGCATGATAAGAATAAGGGCAAGGGCGCGTCCTTAATAGAGGGCTTCGACCGCATACT
>Ga0268276_1003944_pt1 | contig 10918 bp, 8 predicted proteins | sample saktaG_4_FD_190145 | JGI IMG/M metagenome (GOLD analysis project Ga0268276, IMG submission 190145) | Saline water microbial communities from Sakinaw Lake, British Columbia, Canada - sak_2010_1_5_45m | ecosystem: Environmental > Aquatic > Non-marine Saline and Alkaline > Saline ...
GGTCACGATGGTGTTCCGGAGGGACGACCCGCAGTCGCAGGCGCGGACGCCCTCGCCCCCGAGCGCCGCCAGCGCTTTCTTGATCACGGTTTTAGCGTTGCCGATATTGTGCGACAGGTTCTGGAGGATGAGCTCGACGGTGACCGGTTCCTCGGTCTCGTGCCAAACGTCGTAGTCCGTAACCAGGCTCAACGTCGCGTAGCAGATCTCGGCCTCGCGGCAGAGCTTGGCCTCCGTGGCGCTGGTCATGCCGATGACGTCCGCTCCCCAAGACCTGTAGGCGAGCGACTCGGCCTTGCTGGAGAAGGCCGGGCCGTCGATCGAGATGTAGGCGCCGCCGCGGTGCGCCCTCATCCCCTGCCCGACAGCGGTTTTATAGAGGACCTCGACCAGCTCCGGGCAGACCGGCCGGCCGAAGCTGACATGGGCGACGATCCCCTGGCCGAAGAAGGTATTGGGCCGGTGGGTCCGGTCGAAGAACTGGTCGGCGAGGACGATGTCACGCGGCCGGATCTCTTTTCGGAGAGAGCCGACAGAGTTGACCGAGATGATCCGCTCGACGCCTAACTTCTTGAACCCGAATATGTTAGCACGGTAGTTGACCTCGGCGGGGAGGAGCCGGTGCCCCTGGCCGTGCCGGGCCAGGAAAGCCACCCGCCGGCCTTCGAGAGTCCCGATGACGTACGGATCGGAGGGCTCCCCGAAGGGCGTCCGGAGCCGGACCTCACGGGTATTCCTGACCCCGTCGATCTCATAGAGCCCCGTGCCGCCCAGGATCCCAATGGAAGCTTGCGGCTTCCGTTCCGTTTTTTTCCTGGCCATGGACCCTCCTCGGACTGATATATCCTTTTCCCCAACTCCAAGTCAACCCCGGACGGCCGCGCTTTTGCTTTTTGCCGGGGAAAACGATATTCTAAGGGGCGAAACGGACATCATGAACGAACATCATGTCGCCGAGGTCGTGGAAATCCTTGCCCGGGCCAGCCGCGTCGCCGTGCTCACGGGCGCGGGGATCTCCGCAGAGTCCGGCGTTCCCACCTTTCGTGGCCCGGACGGACTATGGAAGCAATATCGGGCCGAAACCCTGGCCACGCCCGAAGCCTTCGAGCGCGACCCGAAACTCGTCTGGGAGTGGTACGACTGGCGGCGCGGCCTGATCGCGCCCGTCGAGCCGAACGCCGGACACCGGGTCATCGCCGGCTGGGAAAGCCTGTTCGGGGAGATGGCCGTCATCACTCAGAACGTCGACGGCCTCCACGCCAAGGCCGGCTCGCGCGACGTCGTCGAACTTCACGGCAACATCTGGAAACTGCGCTGCACCCGGGAAGGGACTGTCGAAGAGGTCCGGGCGAATCCCCTGCCGCGCATTCCTCCCGTCTGCCCGGCTTGTGGCTCCCTCTTCCGGCCCCATATCGTCTGGTTCGGGGAATCGCTCGACCCGGCCGTCATCGACAGGGCCTACGGTTTAAGCGAGTCCTGTCAAGTCATGTTCGTCATCGGGACGTCGGCCATCGTCCACCCCGCCGCCTCGCTGCCCTACGCCGCGGCCAGGGCCGGAGCCAAGATCGTCGAGATCAACCTCGAACCGACGCCGCTCTCAACGCATGCCGACTTTTTTTTCCAGGGCAGGGCCGGAGAGATCCTTCCCGTGCTGGACGGACAGCTGAGGAAAAGGACGAAACCATGAATTACGCCTATTTCGACGGCTCTTCGGGGCTGAGCGGCGACATGATCCTCGGCGCCCTCCTCGACCTGGGCGTCGACGCCGCTCTCTTCAAGGAAAGGATGGCCGGGCTCCGTCTGCCGGTGGAGATCACCGTCCGGCGCGTCCACCGCGGCGGCTTCAGGGCGGTCAAGGTCGACGTCCGCGTCAAAGGCCACGAGGACATCGAGCGGACCTTCTCCGACGTCGAACGCGTCATCCGCCGCTCCCGATTCTCCGCCTCCGTCAAGGACAGGGCGCTCGCCATATTCAAGCGGCTCTTCGAGGCCGAGGCCAAGGTCCACGGCCGGAGATTCGATGAGGCCCATCTCCACGAGTCCGGAGCCGACGACGCCCTCGTCGATGTCGTCGGAGCCGCCTTTCTCCTCGGCGAACTGGGCATCGGCGATGTTTTCTGTTCACCCCTCAACGTCGGCTCCGGGTGGGTCAAGACGTCGCACGGCGTCCTTTCCGTCCCCCCCCCGGCCGTGGCCGAGCTCTTGAAAAACGCGCCGGTCTACTCGGCCTGGGTCGAGTCGGAGCTCGTCACGCCGACGGGAGCGGCCATCATTTCGACCCTGGCCAAGCGGTTCACCAAACTCCCCGAACTCGTCTACGAGAGGATCGGCTGTGGCGCGGGGACGAAGGAATTCCCCGAGATCCCGAACGTCCTGAGGGCGTTTTACGGCGAAGCCCGGAATTTCGATGAGGCCCGGCACGTCTATGTCATCGAGGCGACGATGGATGACGCATCGCCTCAGCTGCTAGCCCACTTCCTGGAAAGGGCTTTCCAGGAAGGCGCGATGGACGCTACCCTTTCCCCCATTGTCATGAAGAAAAATCGCCTGGGCACGAAGCTGACCCTGCTCGCCGGCGTCGAGAAAATGGACGCTCTCATCGAGGCCGTCTTCAGGGAAACGACGTCGATCGGCGTCCGTTATTACCCCGTCGAGCGGCGCGTCCTGGGGCGGGAGTTTCGGACCGTCCGGATCGGCGGCGAGAAGGTCGGCATCAAGGTCGCCGCGCTCGGCGGCCGGACGATCAACGTCCAGCCGGAATACGAGGACCTGCTCAAGGTCGCCCGGAAAACGAAGCGGCCGCTCAAGGAAATCGCCCAACTGGCCGTCAGCGAGTTCGTCAAGAAGCGCTAGCGGAAGGAGCGGAGGAACCATGATGGACATCAAGAAGATTGAAAAGGGTGTGACGCTCGTCCTCGAGGGCGTGGGCGAGGACCCCCGCCGTCCGGGGATCCGGGCGACGCCCCGCCGGGTGGCCCGGATGCTCACCGACATCCTCGGCGGCACTGAGCGCGAGGCGACGCGGAACCTCCGCCTCATCGAGGACGAAAAGCACGACGAAATGGTCCTCATCAAGAATATCCCCCTCTACTCGATGTGCGAGCACCATCTTCTCCCCTTCGCGGGAGTGGCCCACGTGGCCTATATACCGAAGTCCGGGCGGATCGTCGGTCTGAGCAAGATCGCCCGGGTGGTGGAGGCCCTGTCCAGGCGGCTTCAGGTTCAGGAGCGGTTGACGAAACAGATCGCCGACCTGCTCGACGAGCACCTCAAGCCCTTGGGCGTCATGGTGGTCATCGAGGCTGAGCACATGTGCATGTCCATGCGCGGGGCGAAAAAGCCGAAATCCATCACCGTGACCTCGGCCGTCCGCGGCTCGTTCCGGAAGAATCCGGCGACCCGGGCCGAGGCCATGATGCTCATCCGAGGAGGACCGATCATTGGAAAAGAATTCTAAAAAAACATTCTATATCACGACGCCGATCTACTACGTCAACGACGTGCCCCACATCGGGCACGCGTACACGACGATCATCGCCGACGCCCTGGCCCGGTTCCAGAAGCTGGCCGGGAAGGACGTCTTCTTCCTGACCGGGACCGACGAACACGGCCAGAAGATCGAGAAAGCGGCCGCCGAGAAAGGCCTGACCCCCAAGGCCCTGGCCGACTCGGTCGTCGGAAGGGCCCAGGACCTGTGGAAAGCCCTCGACATCTCGCACGACTTCTTCATCCGGACGACCATGGACCTCCACGAGAAGGGCGTCCAGAAGCTCTTCCAGATGCTCGTCGATAAGGGCGACATTTATAAGGGCGAGTACAAGGGCTGGTACTGCGTCTCCGACGAAAGCTTCCTCCCCGACGACGTGCCGCTTGAAGAGGAGGGGACGAAGACCTGCCCGGACTGCGGAAAAAAAGCCTCCGTCGTCTCCGAAGAAACCTACTTCTTCCGTCTTTCGGCCTACCAGGGGCCGCTCCTCGCCCTCTACGCCGAGCACCCCGAATTCGTCCGGCCTCAAAGCCGCCTCAATGAGATCACGAGTTTCGTCCGCGGTGGGCTCAAGGACCTGAGCATCACCCGGACGACGGTCAAGTGGGGCATCCCGGTGCCGGGCGATCCCAAACACACGATCTACGTATGGTTTGACGCCCTTCACAACTACGTCACGGGCATCGGCTACGACTGGAACCCGGAACTCTTCAAGAAATTCTGGCCGGCCGACATCCATCTCGTCGGGAAGGACATCCTCAGGTTCCACGCCGTCTATTGGCCCGCCTTCCTCATGGCCTCGGGCTTCCCCTTGCCGAGGACGGTTTACGGCCACGGCTGGTGGCTCAAGGACGACACCAAGATGTCCAAGTCCCGAGGCAACGTCCTCGATCCCCAGACCATCCTGAAGGTCTTTGGCCCCGACCCCCTGCGCTATTTCCTGCTCCGGGAGATCCCCATCGGCCAGGACGGCAACTTCTCCCACGAGGGTTTCCTGCACCGGGTCAACTCCGACCTGGCCAACGACCTCGGCAACCTCGTCCAGAGGACGCTGACCATGATCCGGAATTATTTCGACGGCGGGATCATCGACCCCGGCGAGGAGACGGCCGCGGACCTGAAAGTCCGGGCCGATTTCGAGCGCCTCAAAGATCGGGTTTTCGATCTCTACGACGCCTGCACCCTCAACAAGGCCCTCGAAGAGATCTGGGCTTACATCGGCCAGGTCAACAAGTATCTCGCGGATAACGAGCCCTGGATCATGGCCAAGGACCCGGCCCTGAGGCCGAGATTGGCCCGGGTGCTGCTCCAGGCCGCGGCGGCCATTCGCGGCGTGAGCTATCTCGTCTTCCCCGTCATGCCCGGGTCGGCGGAGAAGATCTGGCGCTTCCTCGGCGAAGCGAAAAAACCCTCGGAGGTCTCTTACGAAGGGATCGCGTTCGACGGCTTCGGCCCCGGCCGGAAGGTCGGAATGCCGCAGGCGCTCTTCCCGAGGGTCGCCTTGAAGGATTTTCTCGGAGAGGACGCCGCCGCGCCTCTCGCCGCGCCGGACCCCCGGCCGGAACCGACGAAGGAGGGAAAAGAAGCGATGGATATCATCACCTACGACGAATTCAAGAGAATGGACCTCCGGGTCGCCCATATTCTGACGGCCGAGCGCATCCCCGGAGCGACGAAGATCCTCAAGCTCCAGATCGACATCGGGACGGAGAAGCGGCAGATGGTGGCCGGGATCGCCGAAACCTACACGCCCGAGGAGATCGTCGGCCGGAAGCTCATCGTCATCGTCAATCTCAAGCCCGCCGTCATCCGCGGCATCGAGTCCCAGGCCATGCTCCTCGCGGCCATCACTCCGGACAACAAGGCCCTCATCCCCTTCTTCGACCGGGATATCGATGCGGGCGCGGTCGTAAAGTAAGACCGGCGCGGGGGATCGAAAAAGGCGCTCGTTAGCGGCCTCAGGACCGGAGCACCTCCCGGATCCGCACTTCAGGGATCGTCCCCAGCCTGAGGATCCGGGGTTCGGGCGAGGTCAAGTCCACGATCGTCGAGGGGGCGCCGCCCGGCGAAGGACCGCCATCGACGACGATCTCGATCCTGCCGCGAAAAAGGGCGATGACTTCGGCCGGGTCGGCCAGCTCTTTTTCGCCCGACAGGTTGGCGCTCGTGGCCGTCAAGGGCTGGCAGATCTCCCGGACGAGCCCCCGCAGCCAGGAGTGCGGCGGGATCCGGACGGCGATCGTCCGGCCGGGCCCGAGCAGGAACTCCGGAAGTCCGGCGGCGGCCGGGAGAACAAGAGTCAGGGGGCCGGGCCAGAACTCCTCGGCCAGCAGCCGGAACGATGGAGGGAGAGAGGCGGAGATTTCCTTGACCATGTCCAGGTCGGAGGCGACGACCGGCAGCGGCTTTCCGGATTCCCGTTTCTTCAGCCGGTAGATCTTTTCCACGGCCCGCTTCGAAAAAGCGGCGGCTCCAAGGGCATAGAAGGTCTCCGTCGGGTAGGCGGCGACAGCGTCCTCGAGGAGCGCCGCAGCGACCTCTCCGAGAGGAACGGGGCTCTCCCCCGACGGACTGAGCCCCAGAATGCGGGTTGTGGTCATGCCTGACCTCCCGGGTCAAGGGACGAGCCTTCGCGGCGGAAGTGGACTACCGGTCCTGGCCGGTGTCGAGATGGTAGCCCGCCCATGTTCAAAAGTCAAACCCTGGGCTTCCCAGTCCCGGTCCTGGTCTTCCTGGACCGGGACCTCGCCGGCCCGTTCGAGAGGACACCTGACCTGTTTTAGGCACACCCGAGTGGCGGGCCCTCTCTGAAAAGGAATCCGGCCGACCTGGCATATTTTTTGCTATACTAAGGGGCGTATAGGAGGAAAGAAATGAAAAAATTGACCGTATTCGCCCTTGGATTGCTCCTTCTCGTGCCTTCGCTCGCTTTTTCCGATTCGTTCTCCCTTCGGATGGGATACTTCATGCCCCACGCTCTGTCCGATACCTATCTCGCGTCCCATCCCGACAGCCTCTGGGCCATCGAATTCGACCAGATGAGCTTCTCGAAGAACAAATTCCGGGGGACCATTTTCGGAGTCGGCTACGAATATTTTGTGGGAAAGAACCTCAGCCTGGCCATCTCCGTCGATACCTACAGCAAGCAGGTGCCGGGCTATTACACCGAGTACGGCCAATTCGAGCTCGATGAAGGGAATTTCGCTTTCCCGGCGGAATACTACCTCGGGGACATCATCGAGCACGCCTTCCGTGTTCACAGCACGCCGCTCCAGCTCTCCGTCAAGATCACCCCTCTGGGGCGCAAAACGCGGCTCATCCCGTTCTTCGGCGGCGGGGCCGGGCTCTATTTGTGGGGCGTCCGGATCTACGGCGAGACGATCGATTTTTCCGACCCCTGGATCTATGCCGACCCCGAATTGGGCGACGTCGACATCTACCCGGTCGTATTCACGAACGGCCGGGAGTCAGGGACCGCTTTCGGTTGGCACGCGTTCGCCGGCATCCAGATCCCCATAGGCTTCCGGGCGACCCTCGATGCCGAAGCCCGCTACCACTCGGCCAAGGCCAAGTTGCAGGAATGGTTCCAGGGATTCGACGATTTCGACCTCGGCGGGCTGGCGCTGACCGTCGGATTCAATTACTGGTTCTGAGACCCCTCCTCCGACGCTTTCGGGCCGTCCTCTCGGACGGCCCTTTTTTTCGGCCCGTATTTCAAGGGGCCTTGTCGAAGCGAAGGCCCTGGGTCTTTTCGAAACGGATGAGAAGCCGGCCCCAGACCGACATGACCTCGATCTCGCCGGTGAAGCGGCAGGGGATCTCGTCTTTTTGGAAATCCTGCCGCATCTTCTCGCCCGTCTCGAAGAAATCGAGGAGGAAGGGCAGGGAGAACGTCTTCTCCCCCGCCCGGGGAAGGTTCTTGTCCCCCGGGATCGGCCCGGAGAGGACTTCCCGGTCGCCGAAGAAAAGGGCGAAACTGATCTTGTCGACGAGGAGCTCGTAGCCGTTAGGATTCCTGAACCGGGGGCGGAAGACGACGTCGGCCCCGCCCACGGTCAAGTCGTTGACCTTGAGGGGAAGGACCTCGATCTCGGGATCCAGGAAGATGGGGAACTCCCCGCTGAAGGCGAACGGGGCCCGCTGCTCTTTCTTCCGTTCGTTCTGGAAAAACATGTCCCCGACGATGTCGCAGAGGGCCTTGCCTTCGACCGGACCGACGGCGGCGCGGAGCAGGTCGTAGGAGATCTTGACCGGCAGGGCAATGAGGATTTCCCCGTTCGGCGGGACCGGCAGGGGCTCATCGAGAGGCACCGTCAGATTGAGGAATTCTTTCTGGTTGATGGTCACACGGTAATGGTAGCGGACGAGCTCTCGGGGCGCCGATGCGGGGTTCGTCAGACCGACGTGGAAGGCCAGCGTCAGCCCCGCGGAGCTGAGGTTCCGGATGACCTTGTCCTTGAGGGCCACGACAATGTCGTCCTTGGCGGCCGGCACGCCGGCCGCTCCTGCCTCGAGTCCCCCGATGAAAAGCCCCAGGCAGACAACTCCGACGATCTGCGGGATAGGCCTCGATCGCTTTCTCATGTCTCCCTCCAGAATACCTAAAACGCCGCCAAGTGACAAGGTTGGACTCAAAATGGGGATCTCGGGGCGTTGCAGTTATCGGTCCCGTTTCTTATAATGGATCATTCAGGCGGGATCCCCGGAAAGGAGGGATATCAGTGAACAATCGCACATTGGCCGGCCTCTGGCTCATTCTCCTGGCTGTCGCGGGACTGGCCGTTACATGCGGCCCTCGGCAGCCCAGGGGAGGCAGACCGTCCGCCGGACCCATCAAGCATGACCGGGCCATCTACGCCCAGGAAACTTCCGAAGGAAAGACCCAAACGGTCCTGTCGGTCGACCTCACGGGCTTGGAAAAGCCGACCGATCCGGCCGAGTTCACCAAGTTCTTCCATCTTCCCCCCGTACGCCAGGACAACACGGGGACGTGCTGGTCGTTCGCCGCGACCTCCCTTCTCGAATCCGAACTGAGGCGGCAGGGCAAGGCCGAGGTCAAGCTATCGGAGATGTTCACCGTCTACTGGGAATACGTCGAGAAGGCCCGCCGGTTCATCCGGGAAAAGGGCGATTCTTTCCTCGGCCAGGGCTCCGAGCCAAACTCGGCTATGGAGAGGATCCGGCAGTACGGCCTCGTCCGCGCCTCCGATTACACGGGGCTTCCCGACGGGAAGACATCCCATGACCACGGACCCCTTTTCCGAGAGTTCCGGGACTACCTCTCCGGCCTCGCCGCCAGGAATGAATGGGACGAAGCCGGGGCCCTGGCCGGGGTCCGGGCCATCCTCGACAAGCACTTGGGCCGGCCGCCCAAAAGGATCTTCGTCGACGGGCAGGCGCTCACGCCCCTGGAATATCTCAAGAGCCTGGGGCTCGACCCGGGCGATTATGTGGCCTTTATCAGTTTCATGTACGTCCCTTTCTACACCAAGGGCGAGTTCCGGGTTCCCGATAATTGGTGGCACAGCCGGGAGTTCCATAACCTGCCCCTCTACGAATTCTCACTGGCTCTCCTGCGGGCCCTGCGCCGGGGGTATACGGCCACTCTGGCCGTCGATTTCTCCGAACCCGGCTACAGCGGCGAGAACGACATCGCCATGGTCCCCACCTTTGACATCCCCTCGAGCTATATCGACCAATCCAGCCGGGAGTACCGGTTCACGAACGGAAGCTCCGCCGACGACCACGCCGTCCACTGCGTCGGCTTCCTGGAATCCGCCAAGGGCAATTGGTTCCTGATCAAGGATTCCTGGGAGAACGCCTATTGGGGGAAAGCCAAAGGCTACTTTTTCTACCAGGAGGATTACACGCGGCTGAAATGCCTGATGTTCCTCGTCCACAAGAATGCCGTCAAGGAGGTCCTCGACAAGTTCGCCGCCGCCCAATGACCCGGCCGCGCCCGGGCTTTCCCGGAAGAGGCGAAACCTGTTAGAATAATAGGTCTCATGAGGAAACTCGCGTTCGACTTCGCCGACCGGGCCCTCTTCGTCCGCCTTTTCGGCGGCGACGTCTACGCCGTCGGAGGCTTCGTCCGCGACCTCATTCGCCGCCACCCCTCCCCCGATGTCGACATCCTCGTCGCCCGCCACGAGCTCGCGGCGATAGTCCGCAAGCTCGAAAAGCACGGCCGCGTCGACCTCGTCGGGAAGAGCTTCGGGATCGTCAAGTTCACAGTTCGCGGCAAGACCTACGACATCGCCCTGCCCCGGACCGACCGGGCCCGGGGCGAGGGCGTCCGGGGACACAAGGACATTCTCGTCTCCGCGGACCCCGGCCTGCCCATCGAAAAAGACCTGGAGCGCCGCGATTTCCGGACAAACAGCATGGCCCTCCGGCTCAAGAACGGAACGCTCATCGACCCGTTCGGGGGGCGCGCCGACACCCTGGCCAAGAAGATCCGTCTGACCAACCCGGCCGCCTTCCCCGAAGACCCCTTGCGCGTCGTCCGCGTCGCCCGCTTCGCTTCCGTCCTGGGCTTCAAGGTCGACCCGGCGATCTACCCCGCCGCGCGGGCCGTCGACCTCTCCGGCCTCAGCGTCGAGCGGGTCAACGACGAAATGTTTAAAGTCCTCCTCGGGTCGCCGCGGCCGTCTGTCGGGCTCGAGGAGATGTTCCGGCTCGGCGTCCTCGACCAGTGGTTCCCCGAACTACAGGCCCTCGCCCTGGTCATCCAGGATTCGGTTTTCCACCCGGAGAAGGACGCCTTCGGCCACCACACGGTCTGGGCCCACACCAAGCTCTCCGTCGACCAGGCGGCCGCCCTGGCCGGGCAGGTCGGGCTTCCGGCGCCGAAGAAGCTGGCCCTCATGCTCGCCGCGCTCTACCATGACCTGGGCAAGATCTCGACGACGCGCTGGGAATACAAACGGGGCCGGATGGCCGTGACCTCCTGCGGACATGATATCCAAAGCGAGCGGATCGCCCGACGCGTCCTGGCCCGGTTCAAGGTCCAGACCTGGAACGGGTTCGCCATCGGCCGCATGGTCCCTCTCCTCATCCGGACGCACCACCGGGCCGGCGAGCTCTGGCAGAACCGGGAGGACGTGACGAAAAAAGCCTTCAACCGCCTCGCGGCCGACGTCGACGGGGAGATCGAGCTCCTCGTCTATCTCGACGCCGCCGATCGGGCCGGACGGGGGACGCGCCGGGTCCGGGGGCTCGATCGCCAGGCGCGCTGGCTTTTCAAGAAGTTCGATGACCTTCGCGTCAACCGGGAGACGATCAAGCCCCTGGTCATGGGCCGGGACCTGCTCAAGCTGGGCGTCCCGCCCGGACCGGGAATGGGCAAGCTCCTGAAGAAGCTCTACAAGATCCAGCTCGACAACGGCTTCGAGACGAAAGCCCGGGGGCTCGAACGGGCCCGCCGGCTCG
>Ga0268276_1003947_pt1 | contig 10915 bp, 8 predicted proteins | sample saktaG_4_FD_190145 | JGI IMG/M metagenome (GOLD analysis project Ga0268276, IMG submission 190145) | Saline water microbial communities from Sakinaw Lake, British Columbia, Canada - sak_2010_1_5_45m | ecosystem: Environmental > Aquatic > Non-marine Saline and Alkaline > Saline ...
AGATATCAGGTATCCTTCCTATCGTGGTAGTGGCAGATAAAACTGTTGTGGCCATTCCATCTCTCCGGGCGATATTTTTTGCCCCCCCTTCCGGGATAAACCCATCAAGCTGGCAAACCAGGTTAGAGAGGTGAATGGCATCGTAATAATCGCTACCGGGAGGAGAGGAGATGAGTGTGATGCAGTCGCTGAGTGGTGTATCAAACCACAATGCACATATCGTATCCAAAGGTACTGTTAGAAGCAGGGGGATGTTGTTGTCGGAGCAAACGCGTGCAAAGGCCCTGGCTGTGTTGCCTGCTGAAGCCACCACCAGTGTCTGATGTTGTTCAGGTCTGAGTCGTGCACATACCGAAAAGGCTTCTGTCTCCTTGAATGAACAAGTCGGCATCAGAGCTCCGCGTTCAGGCCAATACCCACTGAAGGTAATGTACAAATTATCGAGCCCCAGTCTTTGCGCCAGCTTTTCACTCTTAAACGTGACTGGCGCCGAAGAACCTTCAAGGATCTGATGAAGCGGAAGCCAGTCGCCGAATTTATAGATCCCGTAATGGTCATCGTTCAATTCTATCTGAACCTTGTCATAAACACTCGAAAGCAGAGAGGGCTTTGGGTCTCCCGGTGCGTCAAGGATCCATCCTTTATCCTCAAAGGTGTTTCCAGTAATACGAGATGCGAGGTGGTACCGGGTTGGGAGTTGAATTTCACTCATAGGATAATGCTGGTTTGTTCCCTGGCAAAAATACGGAAAATGAGAGGAAAAAGATACTTTTACAAAATAGTGAAATGGTGAAATGGTGAAATGATGAGCAATGGGATTGTAAGGAACCGGATTCTCCGGTTGTTGCTTCTGGTTTCAGGCTGGATCCTTGTTGGGCTGGCGGCCATCGGGGTTGTTCTTCCGTTGGTCCCCACAACTCCCTTTCTGCTACTTGCCGCTCTCTGCTTTTATAAAAGTTCATCCAGATTTTATTCCTGGCTCTATGCCAACCGGATCTTCGGAAAATACCTGCTCGATTACAAAGAGAAAAAAGGCGTCCCGGCGAGGATAAAAACCTGGACACTGATCTTCCTGTGGGTGTCACTTTTTATCTCCATTTACCTTGTAAACATTCTTTGGATCAGACTTGCACTGATTGCCATTGGTACCGCAGTGACATTACACTTACTCATGATCCGGACAAAGAAATCCTGAAATAGTTGTGAGGGACGAGGGACGTATTTCCTAATTTCCTATTTTCCTATTTTCCTGACTTCCTGACTTATTCCTCCAGTCGGACCTGTGCTTCCAGCCCTTCTCCCGCTCCCAATTCCTTACTTCTGGCATCAGGGAGGGAACCGCCAACAAAGATTTTTAGTTTCCCCGGCATGTAAACTGATTCCCCCTCTTCGTTCACCAGCAGGAGATCCTCAGGCAAGAGATTGAATACAACTGTTTGACTATCACCCGGTTTCAGAAAAATCCGTTTGAAGCCTCTCAGGTCGTAGTTGGGCACCCGAAACGGAACATCCTCCCTGGAAAGGTATAGCTGAACTACCTCGTCGGAAGGGATATCTCCAGTGTTGGTGATTTCGCAGGTAACCTGTAATCCACTCCCCTCATTTATTTCCTGGATGCCGGTTTCCAGATTCTCATACCTGAACGTGGTATAGCTAAGTCCGAACCCAAAGGGGAACATCGGCTCCACGTTCATATACTTGTACGTTCGGCCAATCATGGAGTAATCATCGAAAGGAGGAAGTTGCTCGACTGACTTTGGGAACGTTACGGGCAATCTGCCGGCTGCAGAAGTCGCTCCGAATAACACATCTGCAACGGCATTCCCTCCCTGCTCGCCCGGGTACCAGGCAAAGACCAGGGCATCAACCAGATCGTATACCTCCGACAGGTCGAGCGGACTCCCTCCAGTAACCACCGCAATAACAGGTTTGGTATGATCCTTCACGAGGGCTTTGAGGTAATTGATCTGGTTATCCGGCATCCTGATATCCGCTTTATCGGCTCCCATGGTGGTAGCTAGGGCCTCTCCATCTTCTCCTTCAAAAAGCGGGTTGATGCCCATCACTACAATAGTGGCATCGGCGTTGTTCACGTCAAAAAGCGTCCACCTTGGCTTCTCGGGGTCTTCACCGGTGAGCAGAAATCCGGAATGATACGAGATGCGGGATCCGGGATCAACGGCAGATGTAATTCCTTCGAGAATGGTTACCGCTTCTGCAGGAACTCCGTTGTAATTTCCCAGTAATACATTGACATCAGCGGCAAGCGGACCAGTAACAATATACCGGTGGAGATCCTTTTTCAATGGCAGCACGCCGCTATTTTTCAATAGAACAATCGACTTTGAGGCGACCTCACGGGCGATCTCCTTGTGGGATGCACAACTGATCACACTCTCCGGAATTGTCTCCCAGAGATTCAACCCGGGTGGGTCGAAGAGTCCGAGTTTGAAACGGGTTTTCAGGAGGTATGAAAGGTTTCGGTCTATATCGGCTTCGGTGATCAGCTCTTTCTCAAGAGCCGGGATCAGCTCGCGGTAAGCTACGCCACAGTTGAGGTCGACTCCGGCCAGGATTGCCTTCACTGCCGACTCTTCATTCGTCGCTGTTATTTTATGAAACTGGTTGAAGTCGGTGAGTGCCCAGCAGTCGCTAACGATATGTCCCTGAAATCCCCATTCATTCCGGAGGATATCCTGCAACAGGTAAGGGCTTCCACAGCAAGGCTCATCATAAGTGCGGTTGTAAGCACACATCACCGACTCCACATGGCCCTCCTGCACCAGTCGCTTGAACGCAGGCAGGTAAGTCTCCCGGAAATCCTTGACCGGTGGCTTCGCATTGAATTCATGGCGCAGCTTTTCCGGACCGCTGTGCACGACAAAATGCTTCGCGCATGCGGCTGTTTTCAGGTAGTTCAGGTTGTCTCCCTGCATTCCCTTCACAAAAGCTACTCCCAACTTTCCAGTCAGGCAGGGATCCTCTCCCCAGGTCTCCATCCCCCTACCCCATCTAGGGTCCCTGAAGATATTGATGTTTGGCGACCAGAAGGTGAGTCCACCGTATTGGGTGATGTTCCCTATCCTGAGAGCCGCATTGTACTTGGCCCGGGCTTCATCAGAGATGGCGGTAGCCACCCTGTATATCAATGCTGTGTCAAATGTGGCGGCCATCCCGATAGGTTGCGGAAATACTGTGGCCCGTCCCATCCGGGCAATGCCGTGTAGCGCTTCACTCCACCAGTTGTAAGCCGGGATACCCAGCCGATCAATGGCCGGACTGTTGTAAAGCATCTGTGAACACTTCTCCTCCAGGGTCATTCTTGACAGCAGATCCGTAACCCGTTCTTCAACCGGCTTAGAAGAGTCCCTCCAGGTTGGGCCTGTTGAGGGTTGAGCAATGAGGAATGAGGGAGTGATAATGAGTAAGACGTAAGATGTAAGACGTGAGACGTATTTCCAATTTCTCATTTCAAGACAAATTAAGTAAGTCCAATACGACAATTATTTCTCGCAAAGATGCACAAGATTGCCGGCAAAGTTGTATCTTGTGGGATAGAATGTGATAAATAATTAATCAGACAAAGATGAATGTACAGGAATTGATCCAGGATATCCGCAGCTTTTGCGAAGATCACGCCGATCCGGCGATTGTTCAGAAATATGCACGGTATTTCAAAGATGGTTATGATGCCTATGGCTTGCCTAGTGGGGAATTCATGGCCAAGGTAAAAGAGTTGCTGGCATCCAACACCTTCACCATGGAAACGGTAGTCGAAGCTAGTTATGAGCTGATGAAATCTGGAAAATACGAAGAGCCCAGTTTTGCCATGCAGTTGTTAAAAGGATTCTCCACGCAATTTTCAAAAGATACATTCAGGGTAATAGAGCAATGGTTTCCCATCGGAATCAGAAATTGGGCGCATACCGACGGACTTTGTAGTGAACTTCTTTCACCGATGGTCCAGAAAGGAATCGTTAGCATGAAGGATTTCGGCCCCTGGCGAAAGTCCAAATACAGGTTTCAGCGACGGGCTGTCCCGGTTGCCCTGATCAAATCAGTGAAAAAGAGTGCTGATGTTGCTCCCTACCTTGATTTCCTCGACCCCATGATGATGGACCCCGAGCGTGTGGTTCACCAGGGACTCGGCTGGTTCCTTCGGGAAGCCTGGAAAGTACACCCTGTGCCTGTCGAGGCCTTCCTTATGAAATGGAAAAATGATGCCGCCCGACTGATTTTTCAGTATGCGACGGAGAAAATGGCGAAGGAGGAGCGGCTCAGGTTCAGACGCTCTCTTTGATACACATCGTCCGGAAGTACTTCTTCCCGTTCCGTTCGGTGCGTTCCACGCCATGGATATCGCTTTCGTAGCCTGGAAATGCATTCTCGAAATCCTGGCGAAGTTTCAGGTAATCCCAAATCGGTTTGGCTTTGTCGTTCATCTTCTCGCCACCCATCATGATAGGAATTCCCGGAGGATAAGGGACGAGCATAACGGCTGGGATCCGGTCCATCATCTTGTCAAGTTCAACGAATTCAACATTTTTCTTCACAACGGCATGATAAGCGTCCGCCGGCTTCATGGCCTGATCGGGGATCACCTGGAAGGCTTCCTGCATGCGGTCAAGCATCCTGTGTTCCCGTGTATACCTGTGAACGTCGTTGGCATGCTCTTTCAAACCTACTTTGCCGTAATGTTCTGGCCAGGCTGAAACCATTTCTGGAAAAATCTCTGCCATCGGGGCATTCCTGTCATAGGCTTCCTTGAATTTCAGCAGTTCAGCGAAGAGGGTTCCCTGTTTTCCGCGTGTAGTTCCCAATGAATTCAGGAGAAGGAAGGAGTAGTAATCGGTCTTTTCGCAGACGATCCCTTGGTTAATCAGATAATTTGTAACCAATGAGGCTGGAATCCCTTCCTCTGTCATCTCCCCTTCATCATTGATGCCGGGGGTGGTGAAGGTGAGCTTAATGGGGTCGAGCATGGCATAGTCATCTTCGATATCCTTGAAGCCATGCCAGGGGTCCTCCTTGCTCATTACCCAGGCACTCTGGGTTCTGGCAAGCACCTCTGCAGGAACATCTTCAATGTTAACCCATTCGTCATCGATCTCCACCTGCTTAGGCTGCCACATGCCGAAAAACCAATCGTTTGCATTCTTCTTCTGCAAGTCCTTCAGGATGGTCACCATTTTCTTTCTGAGATGAATGGCTTCGATGATGGTATCGTTAAACATGATCTCCCCGTTGTCGTCCATCATCTTGGTTGCTACGTCGAGGGAGGCAACCATGCTGTACTGGGGCGACGTTGAGCCATGCATCATGTAGGATTCATTAAACATGTCGGGGTCAATCGACACATGGCTGCCATTTCGGATATGCAGCATCGATGCCTGAGAGAAGGCCGTCAGCAGTTTGTGTGTCGAATGGGAGACAAAGATCGGCGGATGCTCCTTATTGAGGTCATCATCGGCCATGCCAAAGTGGTTTTTGTAGATAGGATGGAATCGGGCATATGCATACCACGCTTCATCAAAATGGAGGTTCTCAACACTTCGGGTAAGCTGTGTTTTGATCTGAACAACATTGTAACAAATCCCATCGTAGGTTGAGTTTGTGAGTGCCGACATCTTAGGAGTTTCGGTTTTTCTTTCGGAGGTGATAAGTGCAGATGCCTTGATTTTACTCTTGATGGATTCTGGTGAAAATTCAGAGAGCCTCACCGGACCGATAATCCCTCTCATGTTTCTCCGGGGGATCATATATACCGGTATAGCTTCGGTAATCACCATGGCATAATTGAGTGATTTGTGGCAGTTCCTGTCGACAAAGGCAATTTCATCCTTCACGAGCTGACTCCGCCAGATAATCTGGTTAACGTTGGAAGTCCCATTCAGTACATAATAGGTATAATCAGCTCCAAACACGCGAGCCGAATTCTTTTCGGCATCACCGGTAACACCACTATGATCGAGTAATGAACCCAGCTCAGGGACTGAAATGGAGAGGTCGGAACGAAGTGTGTTCTCTCCAAAAAACTTATGGAACACCACTCCGGCCGGACTTCTCAAAAACCCTTCTCCGCCCATATGGCCCGGCGTATGCCAGGCATATTTGTATTCCTGGGAATACTTCACAAGCATGCCGAAAAAAGCTGGGCAAATGGTTCCCGTGTATTTATCCATGTGCATCACGATACGACCAGAGAGGAACTCAATGGTATCGGCAGTTTTCCATAGGTATCCATCAATCTTTTGAAGCACCTCAACAGGGATATCTTCCGTTTCAAGCCTGTCGGCCAGTAACAGAATTGGCAATTTGTTACAGCGCTCCCTGATGTGGCTTATCAGTTCGGCTGCGGTGGTTCGTTCATCCGGATCTTCTTCGGGAAGGTTCCAATCCACAACAACCACACCGATATCTGACCTCGAATGGACGATCTCCCACGCATCTTCATAGCTGAGCGATGGTATTACGCTGCATTCCTGAATATCCTCCAGTTCCTCCACCAACTCAGCAAGCCTGAAGCCTTCATCTGTTGGGGCACTAAATTCGCCTGAAACAATTAACACAGGCCATTGATGTCTTGTGATTTTCATACTATCTGGTTTATAACGTTTCTAGTTCTGTGGTTTCTTCTTTGGAGTTAACAACATGGCGTATACTGCCATGATGACCAAAACCAATGCAATGACAAGCCAGAGTTCATCGAGAGTAGCCGATACAAAGGCCGAGATGATGAAGATGGACGAGATGGCAACGATGATTTTTGTGCTGATTTTTCCAGTGCCCTCTTCCCGTTCCTTTTTTATTAATGCGATGCCTGACCAGAAGTAGGGGAACAGCAGGAGAAGGACAGAGAGAGTAACCGTGATATTAAACGCTGTAGCTATATTGCTGCCGAGCAGCATCAGGATCCCCTGCAAAATTGTCATGATGATTCCGTTTATTACCAGCCCTTTGCTGTTTATCCCATGCTTGTTGGTAAAGGAGTAGGCTTTGGGCAGGAAGCCGTTATCGGCGCTGGTTTTGGCGGCACTGGCCGACGAGAGATTCCATACCAGGAAACTCGCAAGGCAGGCTATCGCCATCACAATGGAGACGACCTCTCCAACAACCAGTGATCCCGTAATTTTATGCATGGACATGGCAAAAGAGGCTGGTGCATTCTGGATATCCTTGGCCGAAAACATCCCTTCCATCACAGTGGTAGAAACGATATAGATAGCCGCCACAATGATGAAACCAGTGATGGTGGCAACAGGAACGATCTTTTTCGGATTTTGTATATAGACATTGTTAGTAGCAACACTTTCTACTCCCACATAGGCGAAGATCAACACAGCAAACCCCGACATAATGGCCATGCCTTCTTTCTTTCCGCTCACATTCCAGTTGTCATTGAACTGTGTCAGATCGAAATTGAACCATCCGGCTACGGCCGTAATAATTACAGAAAGCAATAAGAAGGCCACGGTAATGGAGACGATCTTAGTGATGATCCCTGCTCCGCGCAACGACAACGCGATAAAGACCCAGATCAGGACGATCACGGTGATGCCCAGAATGACCGGATGTTTCAGTTGCGGGACGAACATCTCCATGTAACCGAGTCCGGCAATGAGGATAGAAACATTGGAGATGAGGTTTCCATACACATAAAAGAATCCGCTTTTTGCACCTAAAATCGGGTTGACATAGGTTGCCAATGCAGTGGGACTCGGATCATCAAATTGCGACCCGGCTCGCACGTAAACAAGTGTCAGAAACAGTGCCCCGATGGTCACAAGGATAAATGATATCAGGGTGATGGATCCTGTGAAAGCGAGCTGTTGAGGCAAGGCAATAACACCACTGCCGGCAAGGCTGGACACAATCAGTGCAGTTGCACCAATCAGTCCCAATTTTTTTTTGTCATTCATGAAGGTGGAATTGGTTTCTTTTGGTTTTCACTGGTAAATATAGGAAAAAGAATCCCACATCAAAACAAAAACTAAATTTCTAACTTCTTGTTTTACCTTCGTACTTCTAACTTCGCACTTCCAGTTCTAACCTCGTACTTCGTACTTGGACTAGTGCCATTTAAACAACTTCAACCCAACGGTAAAGAAAATGACTCCTGTCAACGTCAGAATCAGTGAAGGGATTGCGGTTTGAGCAAATCCAGCGCCTTCAATGAAGATACTCCGGATGCCGTCAGCCAGCATGGTGAGCGGCAGGGGTTGAATAATTGGGATTGCCCAGTCGGGGAAGTTGTGGTAGCTGAAGAAGATGCCGGAGAGGATCATCATGGGCATGCTGACCACGTTGATGAAAGCATTTCCGATCTCGGTTTTGGAGGTATGGCATGCCAGGAAAATCCCGATGCCGGAGAAGGCGATATTTCCCGCCAGAAAAAGGAGTAACAGGGCGGGGATATTTCCCTGAATGGTGATCCCGAAAGCCAGCCAGGCGAAGAGCACGAGTAATGCAGCCTCGATCACATTCATCACCAACCTGACGGTAATCATACCAACCAGGTAATTCGACCGTTTCATTGGTGTGGCGATCATGCGGCGAAGGAGCTTTTTTGATCGCGTGTCGATGATCCCGTACCCCAATCCCCAGAGGCAGGAGAACATCACACCCATCGCAATCATCCCGGGGATCAGGAAATCGATGTAGCGGGTACCCGGTACTGTGAGGGCATCTACCTCAGAGGCTGTCACCTGACTCAGGTCCACTTCGTAAACGGGATACCGGATGCCCGATGCCGTATCCCGGATCGCAGATCCCGGATCGCGGATCAGATCCGTAGCAGGGATCCGGTTCAGAACCGGTGATAATCGTACATAGGTCAGCTGGGCATCCGGATTCATCGGGTCGAAATGATACCTGTACCCACTATCTCCAATGGTTACTGCCACATTCACATGCCCCCGTTTAAGCTGAACCATCGCCTCTTCCCAGGGCATTCGCTCCATGCTGAAGGTGGTGTTTCCCAGCTTATCGTCCTTCAAAATAATGGAATAGCTTCCTGTGTCTGCCGAGATCAACGCTACATGCCTGATACTTTCGGGTTTACGGGTGAAGGCCAGCCCAAGTCCTATCGACATCAGGATAGGAAATCCGATACCCCAGAACAATACACCGGGTTCCCTTACCTTTTCCAAAACGTTGGCCAGGATAAGCTGCCATAGTTGGTTATTGCGGATCCGGTCAATCATGCAGCCTCCTTCCTGTCAATACAGTGAAGAGGTCATCCAGATTCTTCAGTGAGGCGTCTTCTCCTAAAAGATCTTTCATGGTTCCCTCTTTTAAGATCTTTCCCTCATCGATGATCACGATTTGTTCACAAAGCTGTTCGGCCTCCTCCATGTAATGTGTGGTAAGGATCATAGATGTATCAGACGACTTCCGGAGGTTTCGGAGGATCTCCCAGATCTCCCTCCGGGCGTTGGGGTCCAGTCCGGTAGTGGGCTCGTCGAGTAGCAGGATCCGTGGATAGTTGATCAGGGCGATGCCCAGGGCGAGGCGTTGGCGTTGTCCGCCCGAGAGGTTCACCGTATACGCTTTGCGTTTCTCTTCCAGTCCTACAAGCAGCAGAACCTCTTCAACCCGATCTTTGCCTAAACCGAAAAAACTTCCAAAAAGACGTAGTGTTTCGTAGGCAGTCAACTTTTCAATATACCGGGTCTCCTGAAGAGAGAGTCCGATCACCTGCCTGAGTTCCTTTTCGTGTCCTTTCCAGGGCTTCCCTAGAATCCGGATCTCTCCGCTGTCGGGTTTCTGGATCCCTTCGATCATCTCTACCAGGGTAGTTTTTCCCGCACCGTTGGGACCAAGCAGTGCAACAAACTGTCCGGGCCAAATCGTCAAATCCACACCGCGGACAGCCTGGACTGTTTTGAATGACTTGAAGACATTTTTTACTTCGATGACGGGAGAAAGGGACATGGTGCAAAGATAGTACGAAAGTTAGATGTCAATAAAAATTGTAAATTGCTCCTCAAACATTGATCTGTATTTAATCAGAACTTCCAATGGAAAAAAGTTACAAATTTTGTCAGAGCTGCGGGATGCCGCTCAGCAAGGACGAACAGGGCGGTGGTACCGAAGCCGACGGGTCAAAAAGTGTTAAGTACTGTTCGCATTGTTATGAGAAAGGCAAGTTCACGCTTCCCGACATCACTGCAACAGGCATGAAGGAGCGTGTGAAGGAAAAGATGTCGGAGATGGGATATTCGCCAATTGTGGCGTGGTTCTTCACATTTAATATTCCAAAGCTGGAGAGGTGGAAATAAAAGTCAGCCCTATGCTCCTCAACGAATCCACCACCATTACTCGTCAGCATTACCGTATCCTCGGTTTAAGCTGGGCCGGTTGGGTCTTTGACTTTTATGACCTGATCCTCTTCACTTTCCTACTGATCATGATCCGGCAGGATTTCCACCTCACCAACATGGATATCTCACTCATCCTGGGAACTTCGCTGGCAGCAACCGCTGTCGGAGGAATCATCTTCGGGGTGCTGGCCGACAAATACGGACGGAAACCGGTGCTGCAGTGGACCATCCTCACCTACTCTATCGGAACCTTCTTCTGCGGATTTGCATCCAGCTTCTGGGTCCTGATGATCTTCCGGGTAATCACCGGTTTGGGAGTAGGTGGTGAATGGGCTACCGGACAAACATACGTAGGTGAGACTTTCCCGGCAAAAGTGAGAGGACGATATTGTGCCTTCATGCAGACAGGCGCCCCCCTTGGGATTGCTCTAGCTGCCATCGTCGGTGGGCTCATCGCCCCTCATATCGGCTGGCGGGCCAGTTTCTTTGTCTCCATCCTTCCAGCCCTTCTCATAATCTACATCCGGAAAAAACTACCAGAGTCGGACCTCTGGCTGGCACATAAGGAGAAGGGCATCCGGAAGATAAGGGGT
>Ga0268276_1003949_pt1 | contig 10909 bp, 14 predicted proteins | sample saktaG_4_FD_190145 | JGI IMG/M metagenome (GOLD analysis project Ga0268276, IMG submission 190145) | Saline water microbial communities from Sakinaw Lake, British Columbia, Canada - sak_2010_1_5_45m | ecosystem: Environmental > Aquatic > Non-marine Saline and Alkaline > Saline ...
TCCTTAAACAACTACAATGAATAAATGGATAGAACTTTTGCTAGGACTTATACTTGTAATTGTTCCAATCGTGATAGCGGTCTATTTTGTAAGCTGGGGAGCAGCAACAATTGCCTTTCTTAAAGGCGGTGTTATTTGCTTAGTAGTTTTAATTGGCCTGCTTTTGATCATGCTTGGAATAAGTGACTTAAAAGATTAATTTTTCTTTTTGTCTTTCATTACATAAATAAATATAAATCTTATTCTGTTTTCATTTTAATGCAATTAAAAGTAAATAAAGGGAAGTTGACATCGAGCAATTCACTCTTGACAAATTTAAGAATAACAAAAGTAAATTACGAGCTACACGAAACCGTAGGTGTCGTATATAATGGTAACTGAATTATGTATTAGATGTAGAGGAAAAGGCTTATGTGGAAAACCCTGCAGAATATTATCAAGATTCAGAGACAATGCTCCCAAAGTAAAACTTCACTTCTCAGGAAATTCACCCCCTGAAATCTTTGTAGGAAGAACAAATTACCCTAATGTCTTTTCAGGAATTCTCTCCCCAGTTGAAGATATCAACAACTCAACAATCCTTGCATCTCCAGAAGAATGGATTTCTAATAACCTGTCAATAGAACAAATACTAGAACTAAGGGGCAGCTTAATTTACGGACGTTCAATCTCACACATCAAATCAAATTCAAAAATAAAACAAGCTACCCAAGAACTTGCACTATCGAGCAAACCAGTTTCAACCGAATTTTTTTTAAAAAGAAAGCCTACGCTAAATTTTACACCCAGCAAAGTTTTTTCAATAATGTCAAACCCCGCTCCAGTTGAACGAGTAATTCTTCAGGAAAATCCAAAAGTGGAAAAGAAGGTGGATTATCTCACTTCGGATTACGATGTAAAAGCTGCCAATGCTATCCAAGAACTTTACAAATCAAACATTCCAACAAGCCATCTGCAAAAACTTCTGGCATCAGGGCTTTTAGGCGTAAAAATACAAAGAAAAATGACGCCGACCAGATGGTCCATAACCGCGGTTGATGATATCCTCGGAAAACAGCTCCTAGAAAAAGTAAGGTACTATCCAGAATTAAACGAAATTCAACTCTGGCATCACTATTATAATGGAAATCATTTTGAAGTGTTACTCCTCCCAGGAAAATGGAGTTTTGAAGTAATAGAAGTTTCAATGCAAGGCTCTTCCTGGAGTAGCGAAATAGGGGCAAGCAGCGATGTATTCATGCAAGATTATGAAGGTTTCAGTCCAAGAAAAAAATACGCTTCAAATGTTGTTGGCGCTTATTATTCTGACCGACTTGTCGTTTCAGAATATCTAGAAAAAATAAAGAAACAAGCAACAGCCATAGTACTTCATGAAGAAAGACCAGAATACTATGCCCCCCTAGGAGTAGGGATAATAAGAGAAAGTCTAAGAAAAATGTTTTCCTCAACTGAAAATATGGAAAGACCCGCCTCAATCGAACAGGCATTAATCATTTCAGGCTTAAGATTAAAAGCTGGAATCCAAAGATATAAAAAAATGTCCTGGATTTTAAAGAACTATGGAAAACAAAAATCATTGAAAGAATTTTTATGAATTTTTCATTCATAAAAAAGCTCTATAAATAACAAAATAGTCCTTATACCAAATTACAATTAACCAGTCATATTTATTTTAACTCTAAACAAAGAGGTTTACGTATTACTAAACCTTCATCAGACTTTCAGAGAAATTTAGTATCTCAGTAAAATCATAATTGGTTGGAGAATATTTTTTGAAGCAATTAAAATTATTAAATGATACTTGTCCATATTAGAACAAATGAACCTAAAAAATTATATTAAAACATTACTAAATTCTCCTGCATTGCCCCAACCAATAATAAGCCATCAACTCAATTGTAACAGTCTTGAGCAGATACTAAAGGTGCCTCCAGTGTTAAAACTCAAAAATCCTTTTTTGATTTTTTATGAAATATAAAAAACCAAAAAACCTTCAATAATTGCAGCAATCAAAAGTAAAGGAAAAACAACAAAAGCAAAAAACCTCATAGCCTCAATAAAATTATACTTAAATTTCCTTTTTCTAAAAGGTTTAAACAATTCTAATCCCAGTTTAAATCCAACCCCGATTGAAAGAATTATTGCAGGAATCTCGAAAATCCCGTGAGGCAATAGTCTCCATAAAACAAAGATTCCTTGCTGATTAACGGCATATCTCGAAACAAACCCAATAACATAGCCGTTGATAATCGTTGTTATCAAAGGGAAAATTGCAAATCCTATCCCGAAAACAATCGCAAAAAAACTGGCTTGAAGATTATTAAAAAATATTTTTGCTATTGTCTCGAACAAATTTAATCCTGCAAATTGCTCTGACAAATTCTTAACCAAATCAAAAATTTCATTATTAAACCATATCGGCAATGCAAAACCAACAATAACAAAAATACAAAAAATAGCAAAAGCAACAACCACATGTTCTTCCGCTTCTTTTAAAAAATTCCAACAAGCCCTATAATTCCTCACAAAAAAATTACTCTTTTTTTTATTCATATCTGCTCATTTCATCTTTTAATTTATGCCAATTAATATGTCCATCTAATTTCATACAAATCTTCCAAGTTAAACCCAAGTTAAACATAAGAAGCGCAATTATAATACTCTCTGTTTGCCAACTTCCGCCAAATATTTTTCTTAATAATTGATAAATGATTATTAATCCAAGAATTATCAAAAGAATATCTATCCATTTAATTTTCATTATCCACCAAAAAATAATTTTTTAATTAAATAAGCCCCCAATAGAGTTATTATTATCCAGATTATTATGGATAACCAATCAAAACTCTTTTTCATAAACAAATAAAATATAGATTATATATAAACATTGTGCAATCATAAGATTTATCTTGAAAAATATCTAGATATCATGGCAGTCTTCCGGGGATATTTATATTTCAAATATAAACCATAAGCAATCCCCAAAACCAAACCCCCAAGATGAGCAGTATTTCCAATATTCGCAGAAAATGCAAAAGAAGCTAACCACAAGATACCTAAAAGCCCAATCATTGCAGCCCACATAGGCATCGGTATTACAAAAAATACCAAAACAGGCATCCTAGGCGTTAAAATTGCAAGCAAACCACCCAAACAGAAAATGGCTCCAGACGCACCCACTGCATAAGTCATAGGAGAACCAAAAATTCTAATACCCCAATCACTATTTCCAAAAAATCCAGCCAATGCAACAAAAAAAATTCCTGCGACCAAACCCCCACCAAAATAAAGCGCAATATATCTCTTTTTTCCAATTAACTTCTCCACAAAAGTTCCTATAAAAAACAAGGAAAGCATATTAACAAAAAGATGAGTAAGATTTGCATGCAAAAACATACTTGTAATAAAAGTCCAAAGCTTTTGCCCAGATAAAATAGCCGCGGGCTGAAGAGCAAAATAAAAAACAGCTTTATCCTCACCAAAGATAGAGATAAATATTGAAAACAATAAAAATGCAACAACATTAACAGCAATAATCCACGCAGTATATGTTGAAAATATTCCTTTCCTCATGTTTATACAAATCCCTTAATAAAAGAAACTACTTCTTTTTAGACTTTTTGTTTATTTTATTTTTCACCGAGGCTTTTTTAGCCAGTTTTTTATTACCTTTACTACCCGCTGGTTTCTTATTCTGCTCTCTCAACTTTTTCTTTTCTAATTTCTTTCTTTCCTTTTCCTTTTTTATAATTGCTTCTTCCTTCTTCTCGGTTTTTGCTCTTTTTTTAGCCTTCTTTGTTCTGTTTTCTCCTAACTCTGCCTGAATAATGTTTAAACCCCTCTCAGCTTTAGCGATATGCAATTTTATCTCCTTAATTGGTTTTTCATTATCCGCCAAAACATAAATCTCAGCACACTCCTCACAGGAGAAATTATGTTCCAAAGCTGTTTCTTCATTCACTTCGATATTACAAGAAGGGCAAATATAATATCTCCTTGTTTCTCTTTTTTCAAGTTGGCTATTAAACTTCCCAATCCTAGCTAAGATAGACTGCTCAAGTTTAATGAGGCATTTTTCAGTATCAAGAGTCCAATAATAAATATACCAACCCTTTTTTCGGTCCTTCTTCCTTATAAAAGAGACTAAACCCTGTGCAGAAAGCTTATATAAAATATTTCTAACCTGATTAATAGTCAGATTCATTTTTTTCGCAATAAGAAATTCATTAACATCCTTTTTATTAAACAAAATATCTACTATTTTACCAGAATCTATACTTGCTAATTCTTCAACAAGCCCCTCGAGAAGTCTTATTTGTTCCTTCTTTGAAACTTGATTAGACGTCGGCTTTTCCTTAGAGATTATCTTTTTTTTAGAAGTTACCATTATTAACTTTAAAAAAGTTGTATTAAATACTTTTCGTTTTCATTTGTAGTCATTTTAAAATTAATATAAAGGTATAAAAACAAAACTCCTCAAAAGTAACTATGGGTCTATTTACAAAAAAAGAAAGTGTTCCTGAAATTCCAAAAATATCTCAGCTTCCGGAATTGCCTGAGCCACCTAAAAGAGCATTAAACGAGCTTCCTTCATTCCCTTCTTCTGAAAAAAGCGAAAATTTTAACCGTGATATGGTAAAATCTGCTGTTTCATCTGATGATTCATACTCTTCTGGAGACAACGAGGTGATGGTCGAGGAATTGCCGAGGGATTATTCAATGTCCCTCAGCGATTCTGCCCCTGAAAGAATACCGGAATTAAACATTGAAAGAGAAAAACCTATGTCTCAAATGCAAATGATGCCTGCATCTAAGAGCCCAATATTCATAAGGGTTGATAAATTCCAAGCAGCTCAAAAAGACTTTGAAGACATGAAAAAGAAAATCAAAGAAATTGATGATGTTATCAGCAGAATAAAAGAAATTAGCGCAAAAGAGAACAAAGAGATAGAAGATTGGACGAGAAATCTTGAAGACATCAAGTCTAGATTAATTCAAATTGACAATACTATTTTTGGAAAAATTTGAATCTAAAAAATGAAGGAAGAAACACTGTATATCTCAATGGAACCTGAAGAATTCAGGAATGGAAATTCTTTTTTGCTAAATACTCAGATTGCACTTCTAAGTTTAATTAAACAATTATATAAAATTCAAAAATTAAGAAATAAAAAAAACAAACTGAAACAAGAATTAAACGGCATTATTGAAGGCATTAATGGGGATTTTGACAAGATAGATGAAAAGCTTCCAGAAATGCCTAAAACAAAACTAGTAAGGGAAGTTCACAATGAAACTTATAGAGAAATTCGTCCAAAGAAATTCGTCTTCACAGAAGAAGACCGAAGAATGGCCAATGTTGATGAAGAACTTCAGGAAATCCAGGATAAGTTAAGGAGATTGAATGGGTAAAGAATAAACAACATAATAATTCATCAGCCATAATTCTTAAAAACCCAGTAAACCTATTCAAATCATGAAAATAAATAGAAAACAATTAATCCAAAAATATATAGAGTTTTTCAAATCAAAAGGACATAAAGAAATACCCAACTCATCCCTTGTCCCAGCTAATGACCCCACAGTCCTATTCACCACAGCAGGAATGCATCCAATTGTCCCATTTCTCCTTGGACAAAAACATCCCCTAGGGAAAAGACTTGTCAACGTTCAGAGATGTATAAGAACTGGAGATATAGAAGATGTAGGAGATACTTATCACCATACTCTTTTTGAGATGTTAGGCAATTGGTCGTTAGGAGATTATTTTAAAAAAGAAGCGATTCAGTTCACATTTGAATTTCAAAATAAAGTTCTCGGTATTCCATTAGAAAGATATGCAGTAAGTTGTTTTTCAGGAAACAAAAATGCAGAGAAAGACGAAGAATCTGCAAAAACTTGGGAATCTCTTGGCATCAATAAAGACAGGATTGCATTTTTAGAAGAAGATAATTGGTGGGGACCAGCAGGAAATATAGGCCCGTGTGGCCCTTGCACAGAACAATTCTACTGGAAGAATAATTCAAAACCAGCACCAAAGAAATTCAATCCTGAAGACAAAAACTGGGTTGAAATTGGAAACGATGTTTTAATGCAATACGTAAAAGATAATAATGGAAATTATAATCTTGCAAAACAAAAAAACATTGACTTCGGTGGGGGAGTTGAAAGAACAATAGCAACACTAACAAGCCTAGAAGATAATTATCTTGCTGACATGTGGCAACCAATAATAAAACAAATAGAAAAAATCTCAGGAAAAACATATCAAGGAAATGAAAAAGCAATGAGAATAATCGCAGACCATATCAAAGCTTCAGTCTTTATTATTGCAGATGGCGTCGTTCCAAGCAACTCAGAAAGAGGTTATGTCTTAAGAAGATTAATAAGAAGAGCGATAAGATATGGAAGACTTCTAGGAATTGAAAACTTTACTCAAGATATTGCACTCCCTGTTTTTGATATTTATAATGATTATGAAATCCTCCAAGACAATAAAGGCCAGATTCTAATTGAATTAAAGAAAGAAGAAGATAATTTTATGAAAACAATTGAACAGGGCATGAAAGAATTTGATAAAGTGGCAAAAGATAAAAAAGCAATTTCAGGAAAAGAAGCATTCTTGTTGTACCAAAGCTATGGGTTCCCAATAGAAATGACTCAAGAGCTAGCAAAAGAGAAAAACATTAAAGTTGATATGAAAGAATTTGAGCTGGAAAATAAAAAACATCAGGAACTAAGCAGAACAGCCTCAGCAGGCCAATACAAATCAGGCCTAGCGGATAACAGCGAAGCAACAACTCGCCTTCACACAGCAGCGCACTTACTAAATCAAGCATTAAGAATAATATTAGACAATCCAGATATTCATCAAAAAGGCAGCAACATCACTCCAGAAAGATTAAGATTTGATTTTAACTTTGATAGAAAATTAACTTCTGAAGAAATAAAGCAAATTGAAGACCTTGTAAATAAAGAAATACAAAAGAACCTAAAAGTCCAGGTTGAAGAAATGACAGTTAATGAAGCAAAAAAACAAGGTGCCCAAGGTATTTTTGATAGCAAATACGGAGATAAAGTTAAAGTCTACAGCATTGGAGATTTCAGCAAAGAAATTTGTGCAGGCCCACATATTAGTAATTTAAAAGAGCTCGGACATTTCAAGATTACTAAAGAAGAATCATCTTCTCAAGGTGTTAGAAGAATTAAGGCTATACTGGAATAATAAGTTAAAGCCAAATTAAATATCTCTAGCTCGTTTTATATAAATATATGCAAGATTAATACTTCAATAAGTCTCTAAATCGTCTTTGAACTAATCCCCTAACAAATATTTAAATAAAACCTAAGCCGAATAGAATATCAGATACTAAATCTTACCTCAGCTTCTTCTCAATTCTTTTCAGCTGATTCTGTATCTCCTCAATCTCCTTTTCAGCCTTAACATTAACTCTGTAATCATATTCCGCTTTCCTTCTGTCTTTCTCAGCATGCCTATTTTGGCTCATCAAAATTATTGGTGCTTGAATAGCAGCTAAACAAGATAATACTAAATTAAGCAGGATAAATGGATATGGGTCAAATGGATCTCCAGAATGATAAACAACAATAAAATAACCATTAACCAAAATCCAAATTAATAAAAAAGAAAAAAATAGAATAATAAATCCCCAGCTTCCAGCATACTTTGTCAATGAATCCGCAGCCCTCTGTCCAACAGTTCTTCTAGCATGGAAAATCTTATGAACCTCTTCCTTCACCTCTACCATAAACTTTTATGGTTTAAGGGTTTAAATATTTAATGAAAAAATAAAAAAATTTAATTAAGATTATCTTCTTCTTTTTTGGACTGCTTTCTTTTTAACAACGGTTCTCTTCATCGTTTCAGGTTCTCCCCATGCGGCAATACCAACTAAGATAAGAAGAATAATTCCACCTGCAATAGGTATTAAACCAAGCAATACCCACCAACCAGGTCTTCCAACCGCTTCAAACATCTTCCACATCCAGATATAAGCATATACTGCAAAAAGAACTATTGCAAAGAAATTTAATATCGGAATAAAGAATGCTATCACAAGAAGCCATGGCCACCAATGCATCTTTGAAATTCTAAACGCATTAATTAAGGGTCCAACTCCGGGAATCCAAGCTATATTTGGGTTTGATAATCCTGCCTTTTTACCAATTCTAACGAATGCGAAAGAGCTATAGATATAAACTCCAATCCCGATTAGTAAAAACAAAACAAAAAAAGCCGCAAGAAAGCCAATTAAACCAGCCAATGCTCCTCCTGCAACCATTCCTCCGAATACATCATCACCAAGTCCTGCTGTTTGTAAAAATAAATTTATCATTTATCACCTCCTTTCAAAATTTATGATTTTTCAGCTCTCTCTTTCCATTCATCATTTACTTTTTTCATAATTTCCTCAACTTTGATTCCAAACTCACTAACCCAAAAGCTCACGGAATCATCAATAAACTTAGACTCTGCTTTTTTATCTTTAGTTAAACCAATTAAAGTATTAGTACTCACCAAAGCCATTGCTTTTGTCATTAGTTTCCTTATATCTAACCGTTCTTCATCATTAAAAACCTTACTCTCTGTAACATTAATCATATTTTGCGGATTTGCTATTATAAGACTATGAAGATAATTATTCCAATTCATATAAGTCTCTACAATTCTTGAGCATATCTGTCTTGACAGCCTATTTGAAACAAACTCGGTCTTAAGCACAAAATCATCAATAAAAAAAATATTGTTTAAGTCATCAAAATTAGATTTGAACTTAAGTTCTTTCTTCATTTTTTCAAAATCTTCTTTAAACTCCTTTAACAATTGAGTTTTTTCCATATATCTTTAAGACTTAAGGATTATTTAATTCTAATGGTTAACTGCAACTCTTTCGCCAAGTTTAACAAACAAGTCCCAATGCCTTATATTGGCTGATTGGTTCCCTTCCCAGATCTCTGCAAATGCTTGAGCATAGCCCCTCTTTATCCAAAGCTTTAACGCTTCTTCAGAATCAACTTCCCTTTCAAATTCTTCACCCAAAACCCATTTATAATCATCAACACACCTCATTTGTACAAGAAATCTCTCATTATAAATCCTTGATGAGATTTCTTTCCTCAGGCAACACTCATTACATCCATCACAAATCTCTTCTAAAAAATTAGAATCTACAGCCGGTTTTCTTTGCATCGTTTGTTCGGCATACTCGCCATTTAGTTGAGCATTCAAAACAAGAGCTTTCAATAAGCAATAACCTTCACAAGACCCATCCCCCCTCATAATCATTACCTAATATAAACTTAAAGCGTATTTATACCTTCCTTATACTTTCTAAGATGATAAACTTAAACACTAAATAAAAGCGTTGCTCTTGTTTTTAGAGATAAACTTAACTTTGGTCTTAAATCCTGCCTCTCCCTTATCAATCCAGAGAAAGTAGAAAGAGCAGCAAGAGAAGTATTATTATTTTCACTTAAATGTGCAAGAACAACATTCTTCAGTTTCCTTTTCCCATGTTCCATAACACAAAGTCCAGAATCATAATTAGATAAATGCCCATTTTCACCAAGAATTCTATTTTTTAAAAACCAAGGATACTTTCCATTCTTAAGCATATCAATATCATGATTTGCCTCTATTACCAAAAAATCAGAATCAGAAACTGCATCTATGACATTCTTACATGAGTGCCCTATATCTGTTATAATAGACAAAGTTTTTCCATTTTTAATTTTAAATGAAATCGGATCCTCGCAGTCATGGGCTTTTGAAAAAGCTTCAATTTCCATTTTTCCAATCTCCAGAGTTTCATTATTTCTAATAGGACAAATCAGCTCTTTATCGGAACATAAAAAAGAGTTTTGTATTGTCCCTTTCGTCGCAAAAATAGGAATATTAAATTTCCTTGCAAAAACATCTACCCCTTTCGTATGATCTCCATGCTCATGCGTAACAAGGATACCTTTTATCTTTTCAGGATTTTGTTTAATAGCAAAAAGCCTTTCCTCAACTTTCTTAGATGAAATCCCACAATCAATTAACACCGCACTATTCTTATTAGAAACATAAAAACAATTTCCAGATGAACCAGATGATAAACAAGATATTTTCATTTTCCCTCTTTTAATTAGACCCATCAAGAAGTATATAAATTGTTTGGCTAAAAAAGATTATTCAAAAATATACGAATAAATATCAAACCCCCGCTTTATCCTAAAAAAGACCTGTTAAAATATAATCTATAAAAATTATTCACAGCCATGAGCGGATACTTGAATAGCCCCAAGTAAAAATTGATTACCAAACCTTTTTAAACATATATAAACAGTAAATAATAAGGTGATCGGCACCAGACTGTTTCTGGATAATTAACATGGACATAAGAACTCAAAAGCTTGCAAAACTTGTTGTAAACTATTCAGTAGAAGTCAAGAAAGGAGAAAATGTAGTTATATCAGGAGGAACAGAAGCAAGCGAATTTATATCCGCAATATACAAAGAAGTTATCTTAAAAGGAGCTCACCCAATCCTAAGAGTAAATATTCCCGGCCTATCTTCTTTTTTCTACAAACATGCAAACAAAGAGCAAATTAAGAAATTCCCAGAACATTTTGATTTCATGGTTAAAAATGCACAAAAGTATATCGGAATAGACACAGAATCAAACACAAAAGAACTAACCTCCTGCAATCCTGCAAAAATAACAGCAAGAGCAAAAATTACTCGTCCAATAAGCAATTACATTGTAAATGAAAGAGATAAAATATCTCGTTGCACAGTTGGATTTCCCTGTATCGCTCTAGCCCAGGAAGCTGAAATGGATTTGGTAGATTATGAAAATTTTGTATTCGCATCCTGTTTACAAGACTGGGAAAAATTAGGGAAGCA
>Ga0268276_1003950_pt1 | contig 10903 bp, 10 predicted proteins | sample saktaG_4_FD_190145 | JGI IMG/M metagenome (GOLD analysis project Ga0268276, IMG submission 190145) | Saline water microbial communities from Sakinaw Lake, British Columbia, Canada - sak_2010_1_5_45m | ecosystem: Environmental > Aquatic > Non-marine Saline and Alkaline > Saline ...
ATGCGATGAAGATGGTAATGGCAGCGCTTGTGGCACTGGCAATGGCTTTTCTCGGTTGCGGAGAGACGAAAGTCGCCTCCGAGCCCGAGAAAGTCGCCTCCGTCAGCCCGAGGAACGTCCGGCTTTACGAGAAGATCCGGACAGGAGATGAAGAGTTGAAGGCTCGGGTCGAAAAGTGCACCCTCTCGAGAAAGAGGTTGCTCCAGATAGCTCAAGGGAGCTATGTGGACAAGATGGAGGATGCCGTTGAGGAGGAGTACGTCGCATACTATCGCGACGGCAAGCTCCCCGCGAGCATCGCCATGGTCGTGCCAACGACCCCCACGTCGGTGACCACAATGTCCGTCGCGACGATGGCACCCGCCCCGGCACCCCATCAGTCGGCCTCGGTCGCTACCGATGCTGACGAACTGGTCAGGAAGGCCCGACGCTTGACGCGCTTGGCGCAAGATCTGGAAGAAGGGGTCCAAGCGGACGAAATCCGCTGGGGTCACGACGACTACACCGTCAGGTGTGGCCGCGCAAAGTGGGAACGTGCAGCTAAAGCTGCCGAGGCCGCCAGGAAGACGGCAGGCATCTGAACTAAGGCCAAAAGGCCAAACAACTATCCCCGGTCAGCATGGAGAACTGACTGGGGACTTTTTTTACATAAAAATATAAGATACAAAAACAGCTTCTTGTTGAAACTGTTTTTGTATCTTTTGATTCTAAAAAATAAGTTATATTTTCTACTGGCATTCTCCGCTTGAACCACCACCTAAATTAAAAGCGCTGTTTATAAAAGTATAAGCTATCGGAGCTAATATAATCAATGCCGTTCCTATAACGCAAGCTATTAACGCCTTTTTTGCTACACCCAATCTTTCGCCTCCGCCAGCAGTTAAATATAAAATGCCCGTGATAATCCAGCCAATGACAACTATCGTTGCTCCAATTTGCCTAAATGCAGTCTTCGCCGCATTAAGCGTATCGCATGGCTGATCCGCCGAAGCAACTTGAGGTAAGTAATAAGAAACCAAAACTACTGCTAATAAAATTAAAAATAATGTTTTTTTGTTCACCCCGTTAGAGGTTTGTCTTTATATAACCAAATAGTCAATTTCAGACAAACTTATTATTCTTGGGAATCCCGTTCAGCCAATGCAGAAAAATTTATTAAAATTTTTCTGGCAAAACCTCTAACGGGGTTCACTTTTCTATTTTAAATATAGATTTTAAAAATTAAGAACCTGAAGAAGGAACTGGGATATTGAAAGCATTGCTAATTAAAGCAATCGCAGAACCGGCAACAATGACTAACACTGTTCCCGCAACAGCCGCGAATAATGCTTTTTTTGCTGCGTTCAATTTATCTGGGGCTCCTTGGGCCATCAAAAACAAAAGGCCAGTTACAACCCAAAGAATGACAACCACTCCAGATGCAATAAGGAGCGCTGTTTTTTCTGCCGCATGGACTATGCCTCCAACTGTGACGCTACTACCGGCGGTTGGATCTTGCACGTCTCCGCCAGCATAAGGATTATCTGCTAACACGGCGATGGGCAAAGATAAAACAACTAATAATAAAATTATAAATAATATATTTTTTTTCATTTTTTATTCCAATTTGGAACCGGATAATTTTTATTGGCTTAAAACAAATTTTATAAAATACCTTGAATCAACGATTTTAATTACCGGGATTAACTTGTATATCTATAAAACCGTGGCCTCCTGTATTGTCAGATGAGCTAGAAGAAGAACTAGTAGATCCCGTAGAACCCGAATAACTAGACGAACTAGAAGCGCCTGACGAGCTCCCGGTTAAAAAACTTGATACGATTGCAATTATTGAATAGGCGACGATACCCACTACCACTCCGACCACTCCCCATAAAAAGGCGTGCCTGGCTGTTTTTATCTTTTCTGGCTCTCCTTGAGCTGTCAAAAACAAAATGCCGGAAAAGACGAACATTATTACAACTATGCCACCGAAAACCAATGCCGTAACATTTTCTATTGAATGCACAATTGATGCAAGATCGGTTATTTGGGGTGCGCCAGTGTCCGCAGGAGCATACGGTTCTAACTGGGCAGAAGCTACAACGGGCAAAGCTAAAATAATCGAAAAAAATGAAAATAATATTTTTTTACTCATAAAATCGTTAATTTTTGGCCCGCCGCCGTCACATAAAATGCTAAAACGGCGGGCCAAAAATTTAAAAACAAAGTTTAGTGCAGGAAACTGCCGACTATGGCAACTATCGAATAGGCAATGATACCCACTACAACTCCCGCCACTCCCCAAATGAACGCTGATCTGGCTGATTGTACTTTTTCTGGCTGTCCTTGAGCTGTCAGAAACAAAACTCCAGCGACGATAAACATAACTACGGCTATGCAACCGAAAACCAATGCAGCAACGTTTTCTATATTCGAAACCAACTGCTCTATATTGCTGACAGTAGGCACTCCACTAGGATTTCCTCCAGGAGGAGTCATCTGGGCTAATGCCATAACCGGCAAAAGCAAAACGCTAGTTGAAATTGTTGTTATTATATTTTTTTTCATTTTTTCTATTTTTGTTTTATCTTTGATATTACTAAGGTCGACCTTTTTAAAATTACTTGCTAGCTCCCTCCTAGAACTTTTGACAATGTGGCTACGATTGCCTTAGCAGCCAATCCTATTGCTATCCCTGCTATTGCGTATATTAGCGCTGTTTTAGCTTTCGTCATTTTGTCCGGGCTCCCAGCTGAAGTTAGATACAGAATTCCAGCAACTATTATCATAATGGTACCTAAAGTTGCAATAAGAGTTCCGACGCCATCTGCTATTTTTGTAAGAAGCTCGCCAAAGTTACCAACACCCGTCAAGGGATTACAAATCTGGCCAGCAGGACACGTTGCGCCGAAAACAAAACCGGAAAAACAAAAAAGAAAAACGAACGCTATTATGTGCACAACAATCTTTTTCATATTTATTAATCTATTATACCTATTATATCGTGAAAATAGAATACAAGGTGTGGATAACTCCGAGGGTATCGCAATACCCGAGGATCCAGCCCTCTATGCCGAATACGGATTCAGTAGCTTAGAGGGCTAGGTAATTTAGACTGCAGCCAAAATCACTCTTCCAAGCAGACCCCTGATGCCACCTTGTCTCCCTCCTCTAATCGCATTATTCTAACTCCTTGCGTGGCTCGGCCCAATAAAGATATTGATTTTACATTGGTTCTTATAACTTGCCCCTTTCTTGAAATAACAATCAAGTCTTCTTCTTCTATTGGGTCTTCCAAAACAGATGACATTATAACCGGTCCTGTTTTTGCTGTTATCTGGGCGGTCTTGATTCCAGAACCTCCCCTGCCCTGCACTTTGTATTGCGACATATCTGTGCGCTTGCCATAGCCGTTTTCCATAACTACCAAAAAATATTGCTTAACTGGCTTATTATTTTTTGGGTCAACAGGCAAATCCTTTGTTATCACATCCATACCAATGACTTCGTCTCCCTTTTTAAGGCTTATGCCTTTAACTCCTGCAGCCGACCTACCCATGGGCCTTATATCTTTTTCTTTAAATCTTATTGAAATTCCATTTTTAGTCGCCAAAATTATATCATCTTCCCCAGTTGTTTCAACAACTTTCTTCAAGGCGTCTCCCTTTTCCAGCTTTATAGCTATAATACCGGATTTTCTCACGTTTTCAAATTCCTTTAGAGCTGTCTTTTTTATCCTACCATTTTTGGTGACCATTACCAAAAACTTTTCTTTATTCTCGCCGGCACCCGCCTTCGGACCCGAAGGGTGCCCCGCTTCGGCGGGCACAGTCGGAATTAACGATAAAACTTTTTCTTCGTTGGAAAGTTCCAAAAAATTTAAAAGCCCCCTGCCCCTGGCAACTCTTGTACCCTCTGGGATTTCGTAAACTTGCGTCTGAAAAACTTTTCCAGAGTCAGTAAAAAACATCAAGTTATCGTGCGTTGAGGCGCACAAAAAGTGCTCAACAATGTCGTCTTGCATTGTTTTCATTCCCATAAGCCCCTTGCCACCTCTTTTCTGTATTTTATAAGTAGCGGGATTTATTCTTTTGATGTATCCGCCGGTTGTTAAAGTAACAATAGTTTCTTCTAACGGGACCAGATCAACCTCTGTGATTTCTCCCAATTTTCCTTTTATAACTTTTGTTCTTCTCTGGTCGCCGAATTTTTCTTTAATATCCAAGAATTCCTTTTTAATAATGGTTTTTAACCTTTCGGGACTCTTTAAAATTGCTGTTAAATCCTTTATTGTTTCTAAAATAGCTTTTAATTCGTCTTCAATTTTCTTTCTTTCCAAGCCCGCTAGTGTCTGCAATCTCATTTCCAAGATGGCAACTGCCTGTCTTTCTGTCAGTTTAAACTTTTTCATCAAATTCACTCTTGCCTCGTCTTTGTCTGCAGATTTTTTAATTGTCTGTATGACTGCGTCAATATTTTTTAAAGCAATCATCAAACCCTCTAAAATATGAGCTCTTTCTTTGGCTTTTTCCAATTCAAATTTTGTTCTGCGAATAACAACCTCCTGTCTGTGCTTTATGAAGTAAGACAAAACATCAGACAAAGACAAAATTTCAGGCTGTATGCCGTCAACCAATGCCAACAAATTCAAGTGAAAAGTTTTTTGAAGGTTGGTAAACTTGTATAACCTGTTTAAGATTCTCTGAGGCTGAAATCCACGCTTTACGTCGATTATAATTCGCATTCCCTCTCTGTCAGACAAATCTCTTATGTCTCTTATGCCTTCAACTTTCTTTTCTGTAACTAAATGTGCCAAATCTTCCACTAAGGTAGATTTTAAAACTTGATATGGAATCTCTGTGATTATAATCTGCTCAGAGCCGTCTTTTTTTTCTACAACATCTGCCTTGCCACGCATTAAAATAGAACCTTTGCCCTGAGAATAAGCAGAAATTATTTCTTTTTGGTCGTAAATTATTCCGCCCGTAGGAAAATCAGGACCTTGTATAAACTGGAACAAATCTTCTGTTTCTGCCTTGGGGTGGTCTAACATATGAATCAGGGCATCTGAAACTTCAGATAAATTATGCGGAGGGATGTTTGTTGCCATTCCAACGGCAATACCCAAAGAACCGTTAAGCAATAGTTGCGGCAAAGGCGAAGGCAAAACAGTTGGCTCTCGTCTTGTCCCGTCGTAGTTATCAGTAAAATTTACCGTATCTTTATCAATGTCGGCAAGCATCAACTCTCCCACTTTTGATAATTTACACTCTGTATACCTCATAGCAGCAGCTCCATCTCCGTCAATTGAGCCCCAGTTTCCCTGCCCATTTATTAATGGATACCTTAGGTTAAAGTCTTGCGCCATTCTCACCATAGAATCATAAACCGCCACATCTCCATGCGGATGGTATTTTGCCAAAACGTCTCCTGTAACAGCGGCTGATTTCCTGAACTTTGCAGAAGCTCCCAAGCCAAGCTCGTTCATTGCAAATAAAATTTTTCTGTGAACAGGCTTTAATCCATCTCTCACATCAGGAAGCGCGCGAGCCACAATAACCGACATTGCATAATCAATGTATGATTCTTTGAGCTCTGTTACTATTTCCCTTTGCGTAACGTTTCCCCTTTTGCTGTCTGTATCTTTGTTGTCCTCTTGAGCTTTTGCTTTTTTATCTTTTTCTTCTGCCATTTTTTGTTTTAACTATTTGGTAAATTTAAAAGTGGAGAGAATTTTTTCAATGATTTTAATCCTGTCTTCCTTATTACTATTGTCCCAGTCAAATGCAGTGTTATAATTTATCTCAAAAAGATGCCCTGGATTCTGAACATACATTAATATTTGATCATCGTAGTCATTTTCATTGCCAAATCTGAGTTTTTTTTCATAACCAATTACGTTACCTAAATTAATTTTTGAATAATCAGCAGAAAACAGATTAATAAGATTTTTGTAATAAGTTGGATCGCTCTTATATATATCGATGTCTTTTTTTACATATGTTTCTAGGTCCTCTACGGGCTTATAAGAAACGTAAAAAGTTATTCCTAATTTCCCCTCAAGCCAAGTGGTCGAATCCCATTTACCAGCGCTGGATCCAATAAATCCTTCCGCTGCTGGAAAATCATCACCAAGAGTTACATTTGTTCCTCCTACTGGAGAAAATTTATTAAAGGTTACTTTAATTGGAATAGAATTAATGGTTTCAGGATTTTTCAATTCAAAGCCATATTCATCATTTGTATACGTTTTCCAATCAGCCATCGAAGCAATGGTACTTAGGTCTGGCATTTGGGGCATATCCGAGGTATCAATCTGCGGAAGTTCGATATTACCCAAACTTTCTCCCATTTTTGAAAAGTTGTTTATGGCTCCTCTAACCCAAAAAAATCCCATCATAACCGCTAAAATAGCAACGATTGTCCATAGGACAATCTTTTTCTGGTTCTCTGGTAAAACTCTAAGTTTTTCTAAATATCGACGAAAATTCATTATGGTTGCAACACTACTATCTCCATTGCTTCCTCTTTAGGTAGCGCAGAAGATTTGACTGTGAATTTGTTTTGCGGAGCTACTGATGGCTTGCCCATTGTTTTTAAAAATTTTGAAACCTCGTCAAGCTTAACTGCTAATTTCGGCAAAGCATAGTGCATGGGGATTACAATTTTAGGCTCAATCTGGGAAATTATTTTTTGAGCCGTGGGAGAATCTATTGTATACACTCCGCCCACAGGAATCATCAAAACATCTACTTCGTCTATTTTTTCTAATTGTTCATCTGTTAATTGTTTTTGCCCTAAATCTCCCAGGTGGCAAAATTTCATATCTTCTGCTTCAATTGTGTAAATTGTGTTTTGTCCTCTTTCTTTGCCTTCGCTCTCGTCATGAAAAGACGGGATACCTTTTATAAAAACTTCTTTAACCTCATATTCTCCGGGTCCGGAAATCAAAAATGGATCCCCCTTTACAGCTTTTACATTATTATGGTCATAATGATCGTGCGTTACCAAAACAATATCAGCTGAAAAATTGGGCATCTTCAGCCCGATTTTTTCGTCAAAAGGATCTATTACAATTTCTGCAGAATGGTCTTTTGAGTTAGAAACAGAAATTTGAAAGCAGGATTGACCTGCCCATTGTATCTTCGCCATTGCTATATTGCTATATTGCTATATTGCTATATTGAACGACGCCGTAACAATATAACAATTTAACAATATGACAATTTTATTTATTTTATCACAACCATGCTTCGGATTCAAGTATTGCAATTTAGTAAAAGCTGTGTATACTAAAGCTATTATCCATTAATACTGCTGGCCTGCAGCAGAATCCGCCACAATACGACAGCTTTGGGCGAGAGAGAAAAATAAACAGGTATTTTTTAATGATATGTTAAAAGACGCAATTAACCCCATCAGAAAGTCTTCTACTTCTAATGGGACAGAAAAAACAGGACTCGAAGGGAACCCCACAACTTCTCCGATCGCAGTGGGTTCGACTATAGAGGGAAAAGTTGTCGCAAGGGACAGGTCGTCTCTTTTTATTGATTTAGGAATTTATGGAACCGGCATAATATACGGCAGAGAATTTTACGCTGTAAAAGATATAGTAAAAAATCTTAAAATAGGCGATGAAGTCCACGCCAAAATTGTTGAGTTAGAAAATGACGAAGGATATAGAGAGCTTTCATTGAAAGACGCCACAAAAGAAATGAGTTGGCAGCGCCTGCATGAATTAAAAGATTCTGGAAAAATTTTGGAGGTCAGAATCACTGGCGTGAACAAAGGCGGACTTTTAACAGCTTTAGACGGCATACAAGCGTTTTTGCCTGTCTCCCAACTATCATCAGAACATTATCCGCGCGTGCCAGACGCCGATAAGCAAAAAATCTTAAAAGAGCTTCAAAAGTTTATAGGAAAAACCATTGAGGTCAAAATCCTTGATCTGGTCGCGCAAGAAAACAAGCTCATACTCTCTGAAAAAGCAAAATCAGAAGAGAAGACAAAAGAAGTTTTAAAAAATTACAGCAAAGGCGACATTGTAGAAGGAGAAATCACGGGCATTGCAGACTTCGGGGCTTTCATAAAATTTCCTGCCAAAGTCGCTGACGAATCTGAACAAATTGAAGGGCTAATACATATTTCCGAGCTTGATTGGCAATTGGTTGAAAATCCTGTTGAAGTTGTAAAAGTCGGAGAAATTGTTAAGGCTGAAATTATAAACATAAACAATAATCAAGTTTTTCTTTCCTTAAAATCGCTAAAGAAAAATCCTTGGGAAGAGATTGAAAAGCAATACAAAAAAGGAGACGAGATAAAAGGGAAGGTAACCAAATTTTCTGCTTTTGGCGCGTTTGTTGAAGTTGCTCCAAAAATCAGGGGATTGTGCCACATATCAGAATTTGAATCAAAAGAAAAAATGGAAGAACAGCTGAAAATTAACGAAACCTACAACTTCGAGGTTCTATTAATAGAACCGAAAGAGCACAGAATGAGCTTGAAATTAGCTTCTTAACTTTTAGCTTCTTAACTTTTAGCTTTAACAAAAACGAGTGGCACCACTCGTTTTTGTTATTGAATTTCGTTTTAGAATATGGTAAATTAATAGACATAAAACGAATTTACACTAATTACGAATTGGGAAACTACGAATTTCCACAAATCACGAATTATTTTATTCGTGATTCGTGAACATTCGTTCAAATCAAAAATTCGTGATTCGTGAGAATTAGTCTGCAAAATGAATCCTCTTTTTAAAAATTTTGTATTTATTATATTAATCCTTCTAATTGTCGGCTCGGTTTTCAGTTTACTTTACTACCCAGCCACAACTCCAAATGAAATATCTACAACGCAGTTAGTTTCAGATATAAACAGCAATAGCGTTAAAAAAATTACTGTTTCTGGAGATGTTTTAGATGTTGTATATAACGATGACAAAACCGCCACATCAATGAAAGAATCCGGCACAGGATTAACCGACTTATTAATAAACTTAGGCGTTGATAAAGACAGTTTGCAAAAAGTTGAGGTATCAAATCAAGTCGCAAAACAGGATTTATGGTCTTGGCTGACTCCGCTCTTAATTTTTGGTATTTTGCCATTAGCTGTTTTTGGATTTTTCTTTTGGACAATGATAAAACAAGCGAAGTCTGGAGCTGTACAGGTGTTTGATTTCACAAAAGCCAAAGCACGACTTTTTGGAGCCGAAGGCCACGGAAAAGAAAAAATAAACTTTAAAGATGTGGCTGGATTAAAAGAGGCGAAAGAAGAACTGGTTGAAATTGTTGACTTTTTAAAGTTCCCCAAAAAATATCTGGCAATGGGAGCTAAAATACCAAGAGGAGTTTTGCTTGTGGGAGCTGCCGGCGTTGGAAAAACTTTGTTAGCAAGAGCAGTTGCAGGAGAAGCCAATGTTCCTTTTATGTCGGTATCTGGCTCTGAGTTTGTTGAAATGTTTGTCGGTGTGGGGTCAGCCCGCGTAAGGGACTTGTTTGCCACGGCTAAAAAATCTGCTCCCTCAATAATTTTTATCGATGAATTGGACGCAATCGGACGCCACAGAGGAGCTGGCATTGGAGGAGGGCACGATGAAAGAGAACAAACCCTAAACCAAATTTTAGTTGAAATGGATGGATTTGAAAAAGAAACAGGTGTTATTATTTTAGCGGCCACAAACAGGCCAGATATTTTAGACCCGGCTCTTTTAAGGCCCGGAAGGTTTGACAGAAAAATCGTGTTGGACCCTCCGGATGTCCACGACAGAGAAGAAATTTTAAAAATCCATTCAAAAGGAAAACCATTGAACGGGAACATTGACCTTAAAGAAGTGTCAGAAAGAACTCCTGGATTTACCGGAGCTGACTTAGCCAACGTTGCTAACGAAGCTGCTTTATTAGCTGCCAGACAAAATAAAACAGAAATTCACCAAAGAGAATTTTTAGAGGCAATTGAAAAAGTTTTATTGGGGCCGGAAAGAAAATCTCATATTTTATCTAAAAAAGAAAAGGAGATTGCAGCTTATCATGAAGCAGGACACGCTTTAGTTTCTACGTTTATGCCAGAGACAGAACCTGTAAGAAAAATATCAATTATTGCTAGGGGCATGGCCGCAGGCTATACTTTGCAAATGCCGTCAGAGGAAAGAAAAATGAAGACAAAAACAGGATTTATCTCTGAGATTGCCACACTTTTGGGCGGATGTTCAGCCGAAAAGATTAAGTTTGGGGAAATGACAACCGGAGCTTCAAATGATTTGAGCCGAGCTTCAGAAATGGCAAGAAAGTTAGTTAAAGAATATGGTATGTCTTCCTTGGGCCCGATTTCTTTTGGAGAGAAAGAAGAACTTGTGTTTTTGGGCAAAGAAATTTCTGAACAAAGAAATTATTCTGAAAAAGTTGCGGAGAGAATCGATCAAGAGGTTGATATAATTATAAAAGGCGCGCAAAAAAAGGCGGAGATAGTTTTGTTAAAACACAGAAATTTATTAGACAAAGTAGGAAAAGATTTGATTGAAAAGGAAACAATCGAAAGAGAAGAGTTTGAAAAATTAATTAAAACCGGCAAAAAATAATTTCAGTACCGTAGACCAGTCCACGGTACTGCGGGCCTGTAGCTCAGTGGTAGAGCAAGATCCTTATAAGGTCGAGGTCGAAGGTCCGATCCCTTCCAGGCCCACAAGACAATTTGTCATTCCCGCGCCTTGCCCTTCCGTAGTTTTAACGAAGGAGGGAAAGCGGGAATCCAGAAATAATATGGGCGGTTAGCTCAATGGTAGAGCGCTTACTTGACGTGTAAGATGTTATAGGTTCGAGTCCTGTACCGCCCACATGAAAAATTCGGAGGCGCTTTATGCGCCTACGAATTTTCATACGGTGGTATGTGGCGAGAACCTATTCCCCGAATTGTCCCGAGCCCG
>Ga0268276_1003951_pt1 | contig 10901 bp, 11 predicted proteins | sample saktaG_4_FD_190145 | JGI IMG/M metagenome (GOLD analysis project Ga0268276, IMG submission 190145) | Saline water microbial communities from Sakinaw Lake, British Columbia, Canada - sak_2010_1_5_45m | ecosystem: Environmental > Aquatic > Non-marine Saline and Alkaline > Saline ...
CTTTGCAAATTGATGTTACGGCCACGCCAAAAAATAATCGCGGGGAAATTTTTGTGCAAACCGTTTCTGATTATCCTTTAGTTGAAGCCATACATCAGGGAGTGGTAAAAAATCCGGTTTTGCCGGACCAAGCCAGCCGGGCAAAGCTACAAGAAAGACAAAGCTCTTTATTTGCTGAAAGATATGAGGACTTTATCAGGTTGGGCGTTGAAGAGTGGGAAAAAACCTACAAAGAACTTGAGCCGACTGGTAAAAAATCAATTCTTTTTATAATGACCGATGATACAAAAAATTGTGATGATGTAGCGGAATTTTTAGAGAAAAGTTATCCGCAATTAAAGGGCGCGGTTTTAACTATTCATACAAACAAAAGTGGTGAAATATCGGAAACTGTTACAGGCAAAAAAGAAAAAGAACTGCAAGATTTGAGAAAGAAAGCCAATGAGATAGACAGCGCGGAAAGCCCCTATAAGGTGATAGTTTCCGTTTTAATGCTTAAAGAGGGCTGGGATGTCAAAAATGTAACGACTATCGTTGGTTTACGCCCGTATGGCTCTGATTCAAAGATATTGCCGGAGCAAACACTAGGACGCGGACTTCGCCGAATGTTTTTTGGTCAAGATGTTGAGGAATATGTGAGCGTTATTGGCACTCCCGCTTTTATGGAGTTTGTGGAATCAATCAAGGCGGAAGGCGTTGAGCTGGAAAAACGAAAAATGGATCGTTCCGGCTCGCCGATTACGCCGACAGTTATTGAAGTTGATAATCAAAATGTAAAGAAAGATATTGAAAATTTAGATATTGAATTGCCGGTTTTAACGCCGAGAATCCAAAGAGAATATAAAAATCTTAACTTATTGAATGTTGCAGGATTTAAGCACGATAAAATTTCAATAAAGCAGTTTTCCGAGGAAGAAAAGAAAGAAATTGTTTTTAAAGAAGTGATTGACGATAAGCTACACCACACGACAATTTTGAATAGCACCATTGAACCAAACTACCAAAGCGTCGTCGGATTTTTTGTGCAAAGAATAATGAAAGAACTGCGCCTTTTTGGGTGCTATGACATACTTTTTGGCAAAGTAAAAGAATTTATCACTGCTGATTTGTTTAGCGAAAGCGTTGATCTAAATGACGCAAATATTTTGAGGAATTTATCCGAATTGGAAGCGGTAAAAACTATTGTGGAAACATTTAAAAAGGAGATAAACAATTTGACAGTGCAAGATGTTGGCGATACGGAAATAAAAAATTATCTGAAAGTGAGCAGTGCCAGACCGTTTGTCGTTACTGATAAAAAATATTTGCTACCCAAAAAGAGCGTATTCAATAAAATTGTCGGTGATAGCGATTTTGAACTTGAATTTGCCGACTTTTTGGAAGGTGCTGACGATGTAATTTCTTTCGCAAAAAATTATTATGAAATTCATTTCAAAATTGATTACAAAAACGCGAGCGGAGCAATTTCCAGTTATTATCCCGACTTTTTCGTAAAGACAGACAGTAAAACAGTTTATATTGTAGAAACGAAAGGGCGAGAAGATTTAGACGATATTGAGAAAATAAAGAGATTGGCACAATGGTGCGAGGACGCAAGCGAGAGGCAGAAAAAAATTGCCTACAAAATGCTATATGTGAAGCAGGAAGAATGGGATAAATACAAGCCGACGAGCTTTAGGCAGTTAAAGGGAGTATTTAAAAAATAATCTAATTTATATTGTTTTATGCGTAAATATACAGGTACTATAATTTGGATAGCGATTATTTTTTTTGACTTTCATAATTTCAATAATATTATAATATAAAAAATATGCTACAGAAAATTAAACAAATCCTCACCCGTCCTGTCTTTGAATTTAAAATCAATTATTCCAAACTGAATCCGAATAATTTTAATTGGGGTAAGTTTAAGGGATTTTTAAAAATGTCGATTCTAGTGTTGTTCGCTGTTTTTTTAATTTTGTTAATAGTTGACGTGGTTAAGAGTGATTTTGTTTCTGACGAAGAAGAAAATTACGAATTTGCTATGGATATTAGTGATATGATTACCGAGTACCTAGATTATAATTATTTTACTCCTGAAGAAAAATTAGGATCTTGCAATGTCCTCGGCATAGAACTACACGGTAATTTATACACATATATTCCATCAACAGATACAGATGAAGATACATATGACGCAACAGCCTCAGAAAATATTGTTTATGATATTAATAAGGCAGAAAAAGATGAGAAAATAAAAGCAATAATTTTAGAAGTGGATTCTTACGGTGGTTTTCCAGTAGCAGGTGAAGAAGTTACTGTCGCATTGAAAAAAGCGACTAAGCCAACGGTGGCCTTGATCAGAGAAGGTGGAGCTTCGGCCGCCTATTTGGCAGCCAGCGGAGCGGATATTATTTTTGCCTCAAAAAGTTCTGATGTTGGTGGTATTGGAGTGACCATGTCATATTTAGAATATGTTAAACAAAACGAAAAAGAAGGTCTAACCTACATTCCACTTGCCTCTGGTAAATTCAAAGACACTGGTGACCCAAATAAATCATTATCACAAGAAGAAAAAAATCTCCTAATGCGTGATGTAAATATTCTGCACGAAAATTTTATCAAAATGGTGGTTGAAAACAGAGGGTTAGATATTGAAAAAGTGAAAAAATTGGCAGATGGCTCTACTATGCTTGGTGAAATGGCTTTTGAAAATGGTTTGATTGACCAAATTGGCGGGATGTTTGAAGTTAAAGATTATTTGAAAGGTGTGATTGGTGAGGATGTAGAGGTTTGTTGGTGAAAATTTTAATTCCATCCACCACCCACCACCCAAGGCGGTCATGAAGGCGGTCAACGAAGGCGGACAAGTGCTTTGAAATTACTTATTTATACTCCGTCAGCTCCACCCTAGGCGGACAGGTTGTTGCGGAGAAGTTGATTTTATCCGCTCTTTCTTTTTTAATAAAAAATATATGGAAACACAAATTATAAAATCACTAACTAAAAATTTTGAATCATTCGTTAATAAAACGGAAAACGGTATAGAATTTTGGTTTGCTAGAGATTTACAGCATCTTTTGGGTTATGATAAATGGGATAATTTTATGAATGCTATTACTAAGGCAAAAATAGTTTGTGAAATAGCAGGAAACGAGATTTTAGACCATTTTGCTAGCGTCGGGAAAATGGTCAAGTTAGGTTCTGGTAGCGAGAGAGAAATAGAAGATATCATGCTTACCCGGTATGCCTGTTATCTAATAGCACAAAATGGTGACCCTCGTAAAGAAGAAATAGCTTTTGCTCAAACATATTTTGCCGTACAAACTAGAAAATTAGAGATAATAGAAAAAAGAATTCAAGATTTTGAAAGATTATCCGCTAGACACAAACTAACAGAAACAGAAAAAGAATTGTCTAGTGTAATTTTTCAACAAACTGGAAGTGATAGAAATTTTGGAATAATTAGAAGTAAAGGTGACAGGGCTTTATTTGGATATACAACACAAGAAATGAAAAATAAATTAGGTGTTTCAAAAAGTAGAGCACTGGCAGATTTTCAGCCAACTATAATATTGAAAGCAAAAGATTTTGCTACTGAGATTACAATTTTTAACACAAAAGAAAAATTATTAAATACAGAAGACCAAATTTCTGATGAGCATGTTATAAATAATCAGAGTGTAAGACATACATTGATAGGTAGGGGTATTTATCCAGAAAGTTTACCTGCTGAAGAAGATATAAAGAAAGTAGAGAGGAAATTAAAATCAGACGAGAAAAAAAGTTTGAAAAAAGCAGATAAATTAAAAAAGTAGTTTAATGATATTTGTTGGTGAGAAAATTAATCCAACATAACTTAAGACTGGGATTGCTTCGTTTCTGATGCGAATCAGGATTCGCAATGACACTGATTTTTCCCTTATTTTAACCAAAAAAAAAGTTATTCACACCCTGGCCTGAGTATTTTACTTGACAGTTTTTCTATAATATAGTAAAATATCGCCAGATTAATCTGATAAGCTAATCATGGCTAAAAATGCAGATGTGGTGGAAATTCGCGGTACAGTTGAAGAATTGTTACCCGGTGCCACTTTTCGTGTAAAATTAGAGAACGATCATGAGATTATTGCCCATCTTTCGGGCAAAATGAGAATGTATCGTATAAGGTTGGGAGTAGGCGACGAAGTTAAAGTCGAACTTACTCCTTATGATTTGTCAAAAGGACGAATAACTTATAGATTTTAAAGAGTATCAACCAGTGCGGTGGAATTCGGCTCTCGTTAGCTGAATGATGATATCGCGGCAGTGGTTGGTATTTTTGTTTACTTAGACGTGTTTTATATGAAAGTACAATCCTCAGTTAAAAAAAGATGTAAAAAGTGCCAGACAGTCCGTCGTTGTGGTGTGGTTTATGTTATCTGCGAAAACCCACGTCACAAACAACGTCAAGGTACAAAAATAAGAAAAAAAGCTGCTTAATTTTTGATAAATATGAGAATATCTGGTGTTACAATTCCAAAAGAGAAAAAAGTCGGTGTTAGTTTGACTTATGTCTTTGGCATTGGTCCTACTACGGCTACAAAAATTTTGGCTGAAGCCAAAATTGATGTCAATGTTAGAGTAAAAGATCTTACTCAAGATCAACAAGATGCCATTCGTGTTATTATTGAAAAAAAATATAAAACAGAAGGTGATTTGCGTCGTGAAGTGTCAAGTAATATCAAACGGATGAAAGATATTAAATGTTACAGAGGTATCAGACATTCAAAAAGATTGCCAGTTCGTGGACAGAGAACCAAAACAAATTCTCGTACCATGAGAGGTAATAAGAGAAATTTGGCTACCAGTGGTAAAAAACCAACTGCGCAAAAAACCTAAACCATAGATTCCGCCCAAGGCGGACAAGTGTTACGAAAATTTCCTATGATGATACCCCGTCAGCTCCACCCAAGGCGGACAGGTTGTTGCGGTGAAATTCATTAAAACACACTGATTATACAGATTTTAAAATAGAGTATGGCAAAACAAGTTAAAAAAATTAATAAGAATAAGAAAAAAGTTATTAAAAAAGTTAGCCATGGCAGAGCTTATATTCAGGCTAGTTTTAATAATACAATTATTACAGTCACTGATCAAAATGGTGATGTATTGGGTTGGGCTTCGGCTGGTATGGTGGGCTTCAAAGGTCCAAAAAAAGCCACTCCTTACGCTGCTAGTCAGGTAGTAAAGAAAGTAGTTGATTCCATTGAGGCTTGCGGATTGAAAGAAGTCAATGTATTTGTCAAAGGGATTGGCGCTGGACGAGAAGGTGCAATTCGTGCTTTCAATGCTAATGGTTTACAAGTTTTATCAGTTAAAGACACCACTCCGATTCCACACAATGGTTGTCGTCCACCAAAAAGAAGGAGAGTATAATTAATTTTATTATATCCAGATATGGGAAGATATATTGGTCCAAAAAATAAAATTGCTAGAAGATTCGGCGCTAATTTGGGTTTGAAAATAAATGCTACCAAAGTCGCTCGTAGATTGGCACAACAACCAGGCGTGCACGGTCCTAAAAAAAGACGTGCTTCTGGTTCAAGTTATGGTAAACAACTTTTGGAAAAACAAAAAGCTAAATATATTTATGGTCTTAGAGAAAAGCAATTCCGAGGTTATGTGACCGAAGCCAATCGTCAAGAAGGTGATTCTGGTGTAAATCTACAAAGATTGCTAGAATTGAGATTAGATAATGTTGTTTATCGTCTTGGTATTGCTGGTACTCGTGCCCAAGCTCGTCAATTTGTTTCTCACAGCATGTTTTTTGTTAATGGTAAGAAAATGAATATTCCTTCTCATATTTTGAAGGTTGGCGATGTAGTTTCTTTGCGAGAAAATAAACAAAAAAAGAAAATCTTTGAAGACTTAACTGAACGATTGAGCAAATTGGATAATCTAGTTTCTTGGTTGATAGTGGATTCAACTAAAAAATCTGGTAAGATTTTGAATTTACCAACTGACAAAGATTTTGATAAAGTATTTGATGTCAAATTGATTATTGAGTACTATTCTGCCAGATAAAAATTTTTTAAAATAAATTTTTTATTTAAAAGGGGAGGTATCCCATCTCGATTTAATCGGGATAGAGCAAAAATTATATGGAACACATATTATTACCTTCTACAATTGAGTTTCAAAATACTGATGAGAAGAACGTGGCTAAGATTGTTATCACTCCTTGTGAGCAGGGTTACGGTGCTACTTTGGGCAATTCTTTGCGCCGAGTAATGTTATCTTCTTTGCCTGGAGCAGCGGTTGAATCTGTAAAAATAAATGGAGTTAGTCATGAATTTTCAATTGCCGAAGGTGTACAAGAAGATGTGGTGGAGATCATTTTAAATTTAAAGCAAATGGCAGTAAAGTGTTACTCAGATGAAACTGTCACATTATCTTTGACAAAAAAAGGTAAAGGAGTAATAACCGCAGCTGATTTTGATAAAAATTCAGATGTTGAAATTATCAATCCAGATTTGAAAATAATGACTGTCACTGATGACAAAAAACAAATTGAAATGGAAATAACCGTTGGTAAAGGATCAGGTTATGTACCGGTTAGCGAAAAACAAGGCAAGAATTTAGATTTGGGCACAATTTTGATTGATTCTTTGTACACACCAATTGTAGATGTGGGCTATAGAGTAGAAATGACTCGTGTGGGTGATGTGACAAACTATGAAAAATTGACTTTGAAAGTAGAAACCAATGGTACTATTAGTCCCAAAGAGGCCATAAATCAATCAACTAGAATTTTGATGGATTATTTTACTTTGGTTTTAGAAGCAACTGAATCTAGTGTTGAATCTGTTAAAAAAGTAGACACAGAAGCTGATGTTGAATCTGAAGGCGGAGAATTGATTAAGGTTAAAGCTAAGAGTAAAAAAAAGGTAAAAGAGAAGATTGTTAAAAAAGTTACCAAAAAAGAAAAGTAAGAATTATTTAAAGGTATGCGTCATAAAAAGAAAAAAATTACATTAGGTAGGGAAAAAGCTCATCGAGAAGTTTTGTTAAAAAATTTAGCCGAGAGTTTGATTTTGCACGGAAAAATAAAAACTACTTTAGCTAAAGCTAAAGCTTTGTGTACAGTGGTAGAACCTTTGATTACCAAAGCCAAAGCCGGTACTTTGGCAGCTAGACGTGGATTAATTAAGGCCTTGTTTACTGATGAAGCAGTTAATAAATTGATGAATGATTTGGGACCAAAATACAAAGACAGAAAAGGTGGTTATACTAGAATAATTAAATTAGCTCCTCGTGATTCTGATTCAGCCGAGGTGGCTAGAATAGAATTAGTATAAGCTTGATTATAGAGATTTAAAAAAGATTACACTGAATAAATATGACAAAAGAAATAAAAAGAAATAAAATTGAGATTGATGCTACGGATCGAGCTCCTGGTCGAGTTGCGACAGAGGCTGCTATGGCTTTGCGTGGCAAAAATAGTCCTGAATTTACACCAAATATTGATGGTGGCGATCGTGTCACAATCATCAATGCTAGTAAATTGAAATTTACTGGTAAAAAGTTGGTGCAAAAAGATTATTTTCACCACACTATGCATCCAGGTGGTTTGCGTCGTACCCCAATGAAAAAAGTTTTTGAAAAAGATCCAACTGAAGTTTTACGCCATGCAATCGTTGGTATGTTGCCAAAAAATAGATTGCGTAATGAAATGATGAAACGCCTTACGATTAAAGCATAATATCAATTAAACAGATTACACATAATAAGATATGGTAAAAGAAGATCAAAATTTAATTAGAGCTGTTGGTCGAAGAAAAACTTCAGCCGCTAGAGTCAAGATTACCTTAGGTAAAGGTGTTATTGTTATCAATGACAAACCATTATTGGAATATTTTCCAGTAAAGCTCTGGAGCAACAAAGTACTAGCTCCATTTAGTGTTGTTGGTAAAGAAAATGGTTTTGATGTGAGCGTTAAAGTAGCTGGTGGCGGTATTAATTCTCAAGCCGAAGCAGTTCGTCATGGTATTTCAAGAGCATTAGTAAAATGGAATGAAGAATGGCGAGCAGTTTTGAAAGCTGAAGGATATATGACACGCGACCCAAGAGCCAAAGAAAGAAAGAAACCAGGGCTTCATCGTGCTAGACGCGCTCATCAGTGGAGAAAGCGTTAAGACAAGATATCATCGCCTCAGCGAGATCCCGTCTTTGTAGCGGGACAAAATACACATAATAAAATACAAAATCCCGCGAAAAGCGGGATTTTTTGTTTGATTTATTCCTTAGTTTAGAGTAAAATAGAGATAATAAATTATCCAAGCTCTCCCCCTATCAGGGGGAGCCCGCGACGATAGTCGGGGAGGGGGTCTGGATGAGTTTGAAGATAGGTTTAAAATTTTACTTACTATATGGTTGTTTGTTGTTTGTTTAATTATCTTAAAATAATAGTATAAACTCTACAGCTTCGGCAGACCCCCTCCGTCACTTCGTGTTAGCTCCCCCTGATAGGGGGAGAGCCTAGTTATTTTACTATGCAAGGAAAATCTATTGCGAAAAATACAGCATTTATGACAATTGCCTCTGTGGGACAGAAGGTGATTTCTTTTGTTTACTTTACTTTGATTGCTAGAAACATCGGGGCAGAAGGGACAGGAAAATATTTTTTTGCCTTGTCTTTTACAACAATTTTTGTCGTGTTTATTGATCTGGGTTTAACACAGGTTTTGATTCGTGAAGGCACCAAATCAAAAGAAAATTTGCAAAAATATTTTTCTAGTGTATTGTTTACCAAAATATTTTTGGGTATATTTACTTATTTTACTGCTGTACTGGTTATAAAAATAATGGGTTATCCAGTAGAAACTAAACATTTGGTATATTTGTCGGCGGTCACCATGTTGTTTGATTCATTGCATTTGACTATTTACGGAGTTTTGCGAGCGGTCGGTAACTTGAAATACGAGGCTTGGGGAATAATTGCCAGTCAATTAATCAGTTTGATTTTGGGAACTACTTTTTTATATTTAAAGTTACCTTTAATATTTTTAATCGCCGCCTTTACTATTCCTAGTTTTTTAAATGTAATTTATAGTTCAACTGTTTTATTTCTAAAGTATAAAATTAAATTTAAACCAAAATTAGATAAGTCGGCGTTAAAATTTATGGGCATAATCGCCATTCCATTCGCCCTAACGGCTATATTTGGTCGGGTTTATTCCTATATTGATTCGATTTTACTTTCCAAATTGGCTGGTGATGTGGCAGTGGGTTGGTATAGTATTCCCTATAAAATTACTTACGCTTTTCAATTTATGCCCCTCGCTTTGGTCGCAGCATTGTATCCAAAATTTAGTGAATATTTTGTGAACGACAAAAAACGTTTGGCTTATGTATTTGAACAAGGAATAAAATATTTACTTTTGATTGTTTTTCCAATTGCCATCGGGATTGGTGTTTTGGCCAAAGATATTATTCTATCACTTTATACGGCGGAGTATGTGAATTCAATTTTACCTTTGCAAATACTCCTTGTAGGTTTGATTTTTTCTTATATAAGTTTTCCCATCGGAGCTTTTTTAAATGCTTGTAATCGTCAAGTCACACAGACTATAATAGTATTTTTTGTAATGGTGATAAATATTATTTTAAATTTAATTTTGATACCCAGAGTTGGTGTGATTGGGACAGCAATCGCAGCTCTGGTGGGCAATTTTTTCCTGACTTTTTTTGGATATCTTATTTTGCCCCGCATTACTCAAATATCCCATTCGTTTTTGATCAAAACATTTTTTCAAATTTTAATTTCCGCGGTTGTTATGGGGGTAGGTGTATATTTTATAAATCAAATTTCTCATTATACTATTGCAATACTTACAGGGGCTGTTATTTATCCAGTGATGTTGTTTGTGACGAGGGCGGTGACAGTCGCTCAGTTTAAGGAGGCAGTGGTCTTGGTGAAGAAGTAAATTTGAGTTCTTAAAGCTATAAAGTTCATAAAATTGTAAATTTTATAATTAATACTTAAATGGATCCCTCCACTCTCCCGATGCGAATCGGGATCGGTCGGGATGACAGTGTGCGAAATATATGAAAAAACTTATTATTACATTAGAATATCCACCGCAGGTTGGTGGGATTGCGTCATATGTTCATCAATTTGCCACCAAGCTTAATCCAGCGGAGGTGGTTGTTTTGGCACCGAATTATAAAGGGGCCAAAGAATTTGATCAGGAGGAAAAATTTAAAACGATTAGAAAAAAAATGCTCTTTCCTTTTTTTATTTGGCCGAGATGGTTAAAAATGTTTTTTCAGGTTTTAACAATTATTAAAAAAGAAAAAATTGAAATTATTTATCTCCATCATGTTTTGCCGGTTGGTTATGTGGCTAAACTTACCAAAAAGTTTAAAAAAATTCCGTTTGTAGTTTTTTTGCATGGGACAGATGTTGAATATGCTACTCGTTCTCGCTGGAAAAGAAAGATGTTGGGAAAAGTTTTGCAAGAATCAGAACAAATTATATTTAATAGTAAAGATTTACAACAGCGACTTTTGAAAGTTTTGCCAGATTTTAAAAATAAATGTAGTGTTTCCTATCCTTGTCCAGAAGAAATTTTTTATGAATCAATTGGTGAAGAAGAAATAAATAGTATGAAAGCCAAATATGCACTGGAAGGAAAAAAAGTAATATTGACGGTGGCTCGATTAGATGAAGGCAAAGGCTATACTCATCTGATTAGAATAATGCCAAAAATTTTAGAAAGAGTGCCCAATCTAGTTTGGTTTATAGTCGGGGATGGCCCTAAGAAAAAATTTTTGTTGCAAGAAATTCAAAAAAGATCTTTGGAAAGTGTGGTTAGGTTTATTGGTGAGGTTCCCCATGACAAATTAAATAAATTTTATCATTTGGCTGATTTATT
>Ga0268276_1003952_pt1 | contig 10901 bp, 11 predicted proteins | sample saktaG_4_FD_190145 | JGI IMG/M metagenome (GOLD analysis project Ga0268276, IMG submission 190145) | Saline water microbial communities from Sakinaw Lake, British Columbia, Canada - sak_2010_1_5_45m | ecosystem: Environmental > Aquatic > Non-marine Saline and Alkaline > Saline ...
CTAGATGAAGCTAATGTCGATCGGTTCTCTAGGGTTCTTCAGGAGTTTGCTAAAACGTCGCAGTTTATCGTTATTACTCATAACAAGAAAACGATTGTAAATGCGAATATTATGTATGGAATTACTATGGAGCAGAGCGGAGTTTCTAAGATTGTTTCGGTGAAATTATCGCAGAATAAAGAAAGAGAGCTGCAAACCCAGAAAGATCATCAGGAGCAATCGGTAGCGGTTTAGTAAAAAGAGAGATTGTCAAAGGGGACGTTCCCTTTTAAATAGGGGAACGTCCCCTTTTTGATTAAATGCTGCAGGTGTTATTTTTGCCTTTGCTTTTAGCTTGATAAAGCGATTTATCGGAGCTGGAAATTAAATCCGCAGGTAATTGTCCGTCGACCGGGAAGGTGGCCATCCCCAAACTTACCGTTAATCGTTTATTCGGAAAGATTTCTTCGTTTAAAAAAGGGTATTTCTGAATATCCATACGTATGCGCTCAGCGATTAGGAAAGCCTCTTTTTTATCAGTGGAAGGCAGGATGATTGTAAATTCCTCTCCGCCATAGCGGCAGACATAATCCATTTTGCGCGATTGATTGCGTAAAATATTTGCTAGCGTCTTTAATATTTTATCTCCTGCCTGATGGCCAAGGGTATCGTTATAAATTTTGAAGTCATCAATATCGATCATCACTAAAGTAAGCGCGCTCTTATTGGCTTTAGCTTTTTCCATCTCTATTTGGAGCAGGTATTGAAAATATCCGTGATTCCAGAGATTGGTTAAATAATCTGAATGCGCGCGTTCTACGGTTAATTCGTAAAGTTGAGAGTTTTCAATGGCCAGCCCCGCTTGATTTGCCAGCATGGTGAGCATGCGAATGTCGTCTTTGGTAATCGGCTCATTGTTGATGAAATTGTCGGCCACGATAATTCCGTTTACCCGGTCCTTAGCTTTTAGCGGGATAAGCAACAGTTCATTGCTTTCCAGCGTTTGAATTACCGGTGAATTGCGGTATTGTTGCAAAGTTTGTCCGGATAAGTGCAGCGGCATTCCCTCGAGTACCGCTAAAGCCAGCGGATTTTCATTTTTATCAAACATCGATACTTTTAAATCTTTAACTTGCCGGTTAAAGCCTGATTCCAGTACCGCATTGGAGTTTTTAAAAGCGCCGATTAAATCATCCAGGTCCATTTTTTCTTCTTCGATCCTGGTCCAGGCGATATTTGCCTCTTCGCCGTTTTCTGGCCCGATCCCCATTTTGCCTTCAATAATTTTATCCTTTTCATTGACCAGAAAAAGCATCGCCCGGTTAAAGCCCAGCCCGGTATGCGCAGTTACTCCGGTCAGGATAATATAGAGGATCTCCTCCAGCTTTAAGGTGGTGCGCATGGCATTGGAGACTTCGTGTAGTATTTTTAGCTCGATTTTTGTGCGCTCAAGCTCAGTTTTTAATTTCAGTATGTCTTCCATAATGGTTAAATCTAACACATTCTGTTCTGATTGTCAAGGAAGGAAGAGACGGGCGGGTCCTGCCTGTCGAGCCACCTCGCCGTGCTCTCCGCCACGATTCATGGCGGATGCGCGCGGCAAGGGCTTCGTCTCGACAGTCACCCGCCAAGATAAGAAGTAAAAACTTAAATTTCTCAATATTTTTATGTTAGATTATGATTTTTTTTACGTCAATTATAGAGGAAAGGAGGGATAGTAATTGTTTGACAGAGGGTGAGTGACGGGTTATAATAACTACTTAAATTTAAAAATCGCTTGCTTTGCGGCAGGCAGGGAGGCTTAAAATGGCAGCAGAAAAGAAAAAAGAAGATACAAAAGAGTCAAGCGATCGGCAAAAAGCGTTGGAGTTGGCGCTGGCGCAGATTGAGAAGCAGTTTGGAAAAGGCTCGATTATGAAATTGGGCTCTCATGTTAAAGTGGATATCGAAATTATACCCACCGGCGCGCTCACCTTGGATCTGGCTTTAGGTATTGGCGGCCTTCCGCGAGGGAGGGTGGTGGAGATATTCGGACCGGAGGCTTCCGGTAAAACTACGCTCACTTTAACGGCAATCAGGGAGAATCAGAAAAAGGGCGGAGTCTCTGCGTTTATTGATGCCGAGCATGCCTTTGATTCAACTTATGCAAAATTAATCGGAGTTAATTTAGATGATCTTTTAATTTCACAACCGGATACCGGTGAACAGGCTTTGGAGATTGCCGAAACGCTCGTGCGTTCTAACGCCGTAGATTTAGTAGTTATTGATTCGGTGGCCGCTTTAACTCCGCGCGCAGAAATTGAAGGCGATATGGGTGATTCGCATATGGGGTTGCAAGCGCGTTTAATGTCGCAGGCTTTGCGTAAATTAACCGGGGCAATCAGTAAATCGCGCACGACGGTAATTTTTATTAATCAGCTGCGTGAAAAAATTGGCGTAATGTTTGGCTCACCCGAGACTACTCCCGGAGGCCGGGCGCTAAAATTTTATTCATCCGTAAGACTGGATGTGCGTAGAATTGCCTATTTAAAAGAGGGGGATAAGGTTATTGGCAATCATGTCCGGGTAAAGGTGGTGAAAAATAAAATTGCTCCGCCTTTTCGCGAGGCAGAGTTTGATATTCTGCATAATGAAGGAATTGCTAAAACCGGCGCGGTGATTGATGCGGCAATTAATTTGGAAGTGATTGCCAAAAGCGGAACCTGGCTATCATTTGAAGATAAAAAGCTTGGCCAAGGCCGGGACGCGGCAATAAAGTTTTTGAAAGAAAATCCGAAAATACAGGACGATATTGAAAACCAGGCGCGTAAAAAGTTCAGTCTCGCTTAGCAGCGCTCAGGCTGCCCGGGCGTATGCTTTTTTGCTATTGAAGTTTCGTTTGCGCAGCGAGTGCGAGCTAAAAACAAGGCTAAAGCAAAAAGGCTTTTCTGAAGAGTTAAGTCAGGATACGGTTAATTTTTTAAAGGATAAAGAGTTTATTGATGATCGCGTTTTTGCGCGAGGTTGGGTGGGGGCGCGGCTTAAGCGCAGCTTGGGCCTAAGAAAGATTAAGCAGGAATTATTGCAAAAAGGTATCGGCCAAGAGATTATCGACGAATCTTTAGCGCAAGTAAAAGAAGATTATCGTGAAAACCAGGTTGTTCGTCAGCTAGCCCAGAAGAGGTTCTCCAAATTAAAAGGTGTTGATTTGTTTAAAGCTAAAGCGCGGGTATATGCGTATTTAGTGCGGCGCGGATTTAGCGTGGATATTGTCGGAGAGGTTGTTAAGGAATTATGACCCCGCACCTTTATTGTATTTAGCGTAAATGGGTGCCGGGTTTTAATATTAAAAGGAAAGGTGCGGGGTGACTGCGGATATTTTAAGAGAAAAATTTCTTGCTTTTTTCAAGGCCAAAAATCATAAGATAGTCGAAAGTGATTCTTTGGTTCCCAAAGATGACCCTACGGTATTATTTACTCCGGCCGGGATGAATCAGTTTAAGAGCGAATTTATGGGTCAGGCCAGCGCATTTAAACGTGCGGCTACTGCGCAGCGTTGTATGCGTACAGATGATCTGGAAAAAGTGGGCAAAACCAGCGCGCATCACACTTTCTTTGAAATGCTGGGAAATTTTTCTTTCGGAGATTATTTTAAAGAGGAAGCGATTAGTTGGGCATGGGAGTTTTTAACTCAAGAGCTAAATATCAGCCGTGAAAAGCTTTGGATTTCAGTTTATATCGATGATGCACAGGCTTACACTATCTGGAAAGAGAAGATTGGCATTCCGGTTGAAAGAATTGTAAAGCTGGGTGACAAAGATAATTTCTGGCCGGCAGAAGCTAAAACTAAGGGGCCGAACGGACCGTGTGGCCCATGCTCTGAGATATTTTATGATTTTGGCTCGCATGTTGGCTGTGGTGAAAAGATTTGTGATCCTTCCTGTTCATGCGGAAGGTTTGTGGAGATCTGGAATCTGGTTTTTACGCAGTTTAATCGCCGGGAGGATGCTAGCATTGAGCCTTTACCGAATAAAAATATTGATACCGGGATGGGCCTGGAGAGATTAGCGGCGGTCATGCAAGGAAAGCAGAATAATTTTCAGACAGAATTATTTCAGCCGATTATTAAAGCGATAATTCAGGGACTGTCCCCGCAGGGGACTGTCCCTGACAACAAGCTACTCTATGCTATTGCTGATCATCTCCGGGCAGTGGTTTTTTCGATCTATGACGGGATTATTCCTTCTAATGACGGAAGGGGTTATATTGTCAGAAAGATTATTCGTAAAAGCGTTTTACATTTAAGGAGCTTGGGGATTAATCAGCCATTTCTAAATAAATTGGTGGTTTTGGTGGCGCAAATCATGCACCAGCCCTACCCGGAGTTAAAAGATAAACAGGATGATATTACCCGGGTGATTTTAAGTGAAGAGCTTAATTTTATGAACACTTTGAAATTAAGTTCTGATCTGGTGGATACTGAAATCCAAAAAGTTAAAAAAGAGCTCACTAGTGATCCAAAGATCGAGGGCTTTACGATGGCTAGCGCAGAGACTTCCGGGAGTTTGGGCCGGGCGGCTTTTAAATTGTATGACACTCATGGTATACCGGTTGAAATTACCAAAGAGCAGATAATTAAAAGACAAATTAAGGTTGATGATAATTTTGAAAAGTTTTATTTTGTGCTGCTTGAGAAACAGAAGGATCTTTCAAAGTCATCGAGTAAAATGAAAGGCGATGTTTTCAAGGCAGATGAATTGGGTTTAAATTTAAAAGATACTAAGTTCATTGGTTACAATGAGCACTCTTGTCAGTCAACAATTTTAGCAATTTTAAAAGACACAAAACTTTTAACGCAGACTTTAGCTGATGATTGTTTACAGATTGTTTTAGAGCAGACTCCTTTTTATGCGGAATCCGGAGGGCAGGTCGGGGATGCTGGGGAATTAGTGCAGGGACAAAATGTATTCAGCGTGACGGATACCCGGAAAAAGGGCAATCTTATTTTGCATGTTGGTAAAATTAAGTCGGGCGTTTTTAACTGTGCCGATGTAGTGACGGCAAAGATTGATGTCACTCGTCGAAAGAATATTGCCAGAAATCATACCGCTACCCATATTCTGCAAGCGGCTTTGAGAGAGGTTCTCGGGACCCATGTTCAACAGCAGGGATCTTTAGTGAATGATGAAAAATTTCGTTTTGATTTTACGCATTTTAAGGGCTTGACTAAAGTAGAATTAGAGCAAGTCGAAGCGTTGGCGAATAAATTTGTTGCAATGGATTCTGTTGTACAGAGTAAGGAGATGTCGCTTTCCAAAGCTAAACAAGCCGGGGCCTTGGCTTTTTTTGAAGAAAAATACGGCGAAAATGTGCGCGTGATTACGATTGGAAGTGTTTCTCAAGAGCTTTGTGGAGGCACGCATTTAAGCAATGTCGGAGAGATCGGTTTAATAAAAATAATTAGTGAAGGATCAGTGGCCAGCGGAATCAGAAGGATTGAGGGGGTAACTGCAGATGCTGCTCAGCAGTATTTGCAAGCGCAGGCGCAAAAAATCGCCCAAGAGTCTGCCCGGAAAGACAAAATTGAGATGCAAAAACAGATTGATAAAAAACGCAGCGCGCAAATACAAGGCAGTTTAGCGGATAAATTGCCAGAGCTTCTGGGCAAAAGCGTAAGGATTAACGGGATAAATACTGTTTTTCATCGGGAGGATGATTTAGATCTGCAGGCCTTGCGTATTCTGGCGGATAAGCTTAAAGAGCAACTTGGCCCGGCAGTGATTGTTCTGGGTGCATTTGATCAGTCACAAAAAAAAGTATTTTTGGTAATTGCGGTTACCCCGGATTTAAGCTCTCGAGGAATCGATGCCCAAGCAATCATTCGTCAGGTTGCTGGGTTATTGGGCGGCTCCGGTGGAGGCCGGCAGGATTTCGCCCAGGCGCAAGGAACGCAGGGAGAGAATTTTACATTGGCATTTGATAAAATAAGAGATATAATAAAAAGTTGTGTGTAGTTGGCGCTAGAAAAGTTGAGCTGTATTTAAAAAGGAAAACATGCAAATTATTAAGCCGGCAAGTAAAAAATTAGAAAAGATTTTTAACCGTGGCCGATCACCGCGATTGCGGGTGGAAGAGAAGGTTCGAAAGATTATTGATGATGTGCGTTTGTTTGGCGATGAGGCATTAATTAAATATACGCGTAAATTTGATAAGGTTAAACTTATTCCGCGGCAGTTAAAGGTTTCGCAGATTGAAATCAGCGGAGCTTATGCTAATATTAGCCCGCATTTTGTCAGTTCTTTAAAAGTAATCATTGAAAATGTAAACCGTTTTTATCGTAAGCAGTTGCGCAAATCCTGGAGAATCAAAGCCGCCGAAGGGGTGATGCTGGGAGAAAATTATACGCCTTTAGAAAAGGTGGGCGTATATATTCCGGCGGGAACAGCGCCGCTGGTCTCGACGGTTTATATGACGGTGCTCTTGGCAAAATTGGCCGGAGTAAAAAAGATTGTTTTAATTAGTCCTCCGGATAAATTGGGGTATATTAATCCGCATATTTTAGTGGTGGCAGATCTTTTAAAGGTTGATGAGATCTACCGGGTGGGGGGAGCGCAGGGAATCGCGGCTTTAGCCTATGGAACTAAAACTGTTCCTCAGGTAGACAAGATTGTCGGCCCGGGGAATATTTATGTCAGTGAGGCCAAACGGCAGGTTTTCGGTTTAGTGGATATTGATATGATCGCCGGGCCTACGGAGCTAGTAGTAATTGCTAACCGGTTTAGTGATCCGAAATTTATTGTGGCTGATTTACGCGCCCAGGGTGAGCATGCTAAGGGGCTAGCGATATTAATTACTAACTCTAAAAGCTTGGCCAAAGAAGTTAAGTCACAAACCGAGGGGCTTTTCGGTTACATTATTTTGACGAAGAATTTAAAGCAGGCGGCGGAGATTGCCAATAAAATTGCCCCGGAGCATTTAGAGATTTTGGTGCAGAATCCGCAAAAATTGCTTAAGGATATTAAGAATGCGGGCGCTATATTTTTAGGTCCTTATAGTCCGGTGGCTTTGGGAGATTACGTTGCCGGTCCCAGTCATGTGCTGCCTACTTCCGGCACGGCGAGATTTTTCTCCGGTTTAAATGTTACGGATTTTATGAAAAGCAGCCATGTGATTAGTTATTCTAAAAAAGCATTAGAAAAAATACGTGAGCCGCTTGAAAAGATTGCCGGGATTGAGGGTTTGCAAAAACACGTAGATTCTGTTAAAAGCAGATTTATCTAAACAATAATCGGGAAGGTTGAAAATGAAAAAAAGAACTGCTGTTATCAAAAGAAAAACTAAAGAGACGCAGATTTCCATGGAGCTATTAATCGGAGGTCAGGGTAAAAGTAAGATCGATACCGGTATCGGTATCCTGGATCATCTGTTGGAGCTGTTTAGTTTTCATGGTTTATTTGATTTAAAGATTATCGCTAAGGGCGATTTGAAAGTGGATATTCACCATACTAATGAAGATATCGGAATTGTTCTGGGAGATGCTTTTAAGAAAGCTTTAGGCAGCAAATTAGGCATAAAACGCTTTGGCTCAATCTCGGTGCCGATGGAGGATGTAGTGGCGAATGTAGTGGTGGATATCAGCGGCAGAGGGTTTTTTAACGGTATAAAATCCGGGTTTTCGAAATTGCCGAAGATTCAGAAGGATCCCTGTTATTCTTTTGATTATGCCAATCATTTTTTTGAGGCTTTCGCTAAAAGGTTAGGCATGAATCTGGATATTAGTATCTCCAGTCTTAATCCGGATCTGCATACTAATTTAGAGCCTATTTTTAAGGGGCTGGGTATCGCTTTAGATCAAGCCACGCAGATTGATCCGCGCAGAAAAGGAATTCCTTCGACTAAAGGCGTGATCGACTAATGAAGATAGTAATCGTTGACTATGGCATGGGAAACATCCATAGCGTAGCTAAAGCGATTCAAATTTGCGGCGCAGAGCCCATTATTACTCATCAAAAGGCGGCGATTAGCTTGGCGGATAAAATAATCTTGCCGGGAGTAGGCGCTTTTGATGATGCGATGGATGAATTAAAAAAGCTGGATTTAATTAGCGTTATTCAAGAAGCGATTAATTGTAAAAAGCCATTTTTGGGAATCTGTTTAGGGATGCAGCTTTTACTGGAAAGTAGTGGCGAGGCTAAAATTAATCCTGGATTGGGTATCCTAAAAGGCCAAGTGGTTAAATTTAGCTCTGGTCTGGGCTTAAAAGTTCCGCAAATGGGCTGGAATAATCTTAAAGTGGTTGACCGGGATTGTCTTTTATTAAAAGATATTACTGATTCAGAACAGGTTTATTTTTGTCACTCTTATTATCCGCAACCCAGCAACCCAGCGGTAATTGCCGCTACCTGTGATTATGGAGTAGAGTTTGGCTGTGTTTTGCACCAGGATAATGTTTATGGGGTGCAGTTTCATCCGGAAAAAAGCCAGGCGACAGGATTAAAGATCATTAAAAATTTTATTCAGCGATGTTAATTATACCAGCGATTGATTTAAAAAGCGGTAAAGTAGTCCGCCTTTTCCAGGGAAAGTTTGATCAACAAAAGATTTATTCGGCCGATCCGGTTAAGGTGGCTAAACACTGGGCTAAGCAAGGGGCTAAATTATTGCACATTGTGGATTTAGATGGGGCCTCTAGCGGTGTATCTAAGAATATCGAGCTAGTTAAGGAAATTATTGATCAAGTTGGGATCGGGGTGGAATTCGGTGGAGGGGTAAGAAGCATTGCGACAATATCTAAATTGTTAGACTTGGGCGTGGAAAGGGTTATTTTGGGAACCCGGGCCGCGAGTGATGCAATATTTTTAAAGCAGGCATGGAAAAAATTCGGAGAGAAAATTATTGTGAGTATTGACGCAAAATGCGGGCAGGTTTTAACGCAAGGTTGGACGGGCAAAGCAGCTAAAACTACTTTGGATTTTGCGCAGGAGCTAAAATTAATCGGCTTTAAACAACTAATTTATACGGATATTTCTAAAGATGGCACTTTGACCGGTCCGAATATTGCGAGCATTAAGGAATTGCTCAAAGAAGTAGGGATTAAGGTTATTGCTTCCGGAGGGGTTTCATCTTTAAATGATTTAATCCGGTTAAGCAAGCTTAAGAAACAAGGGGTTTCGGGAGTGATTATCGGCAAAGCTTTGTATGAAGGTAAATTTACTTTGGTCGAAGCACAAGAGCGGTTAAGCGCTTAATTTAAACTGATGAAAGGGGAAAAGCGATGACAAAGAAAGCTATGTGGTTAGGACTGGCGGTAGCGGGTATTTTTGTTTTAAATGGCTGTGCGATGATGAATAAGGATGCGGGATTAACTAATCAAGGGTTGCGCAATAAGGTTTCGGCGCTAGAGACGCAGTTAAAGGAAAAAGATGACGAGATTAATAGTTTAAGAGATGCTCAGGCGCAGAGTCTGGTAGATTTAAATGCCGACGCTAGCTTGAACAATCAATTGGCTGATTTAAAACAGATTCAGACCGCATTAAAGAATGCCGGTTATTATCCGCAGACAGTGGATGGTAAGATGGGCAAGAAAACGCGCAGAGCAATTCGGGAATTTCAAAAAGCAAATAATTTGCCAGTGGATGGCCGGGTGGGAAAGAATACCTGGGAAGTCTTAAAAGGATATTTGGATAAAAAGGTTAAATAAAAAATGTTGAGTAAGCGCATTATACCCTGCCTGGATATTAAAGATGGCCGTGTGGTTAAAGGGGTAAAGTTTCTCGGGCTGCGTGATGCCGGCGATCCGGTGGAAGCGGCCAGGGCTTATGATGGCCAGGGTGCGGACGAGTTGGTTTTTTTAGATATTACGGCGAGTATTGAAAATCGGAAAACTTTGCTGGAGCTGGTTGAAAAGATTGCGGATAATATTTTTATGCCGTTTACAGTGGGCGGAGGAATCGGGGAGCTTGATGATATTCGAAATCTCTTAAATGCCGGAGCGGATAAGGTTTCGCTGAACACTCAAGCGGTAAAATTTCCGGAGTTAATTTCCGCCTCGGCAAAAAGATTCGGTAGCCAGTGCATTGTAGCGGCGATTGACGCCAAATATTGCACCGATCACTGGGAGGTGTTTATTAACGGTGGACGGACGCCGACCGGTATGGATGTTTTAGTTTGGGCAGAAAAAGTTGCACGGTTAGGGGCCGGTGAAATTCTATTAACGAGTATGGATGGGGATGGCGCTAAGGCCGGATACGATTTAGAGTTAACGCGCTTGGTTACAGAGAAGGTGAATATCCCGGTGATTGCTTCCGGTGGCGCGGGGTGCTTAGAGGATTTTTATAATGTTTTTACTAAAGCTAATGCCGATGCGGCCCTGGCGGCTTCGCTTTTTCATTACCAGGAGCTAAGTATTAAACAGCTTAAGAGTTATTTAAAAGAAAAGGGAGTAGTGGTGCGAATATGAAAAAAATATTATTTAAACTCGCGAGTTTAAAGTTTGATAAAAACGGATTAATCCCGGCGATTGTACAGGATTATAAGAACTCAGAAGTGTTAATGTTGGCGTACATGAATCAAGAATCATTGCGCCGGACATTAAAATTAGGGAAAACCTGTTTTTGGTCGCGCTCAAGAAAAGAGTATTGGGTTAAGGGCTTAACCAGCGGGCATTTTCAGTTTGTTAAGTCTGTGGCTTATGATTGTGACCTGGATGCGCTTTTAATTAAAGTGCGTCAAGTCGGCAAGGCCTGTCACACCGGTAATCGGTCATGTTTCTACAGAAAGATATCATAAGCTAAAAAGGAAAAGCGATAGCAATGCCAGATAATTATCAGCCAGATTTTAAGGAATTTTTAAAATTAAGCAAAAAAGGTAACGTTATTCCGGTATTTAGCCAGATCAATGCGGATCTAGATACCCCGGTTTCTATTTTTCTAAAACTTAAAGCC